>Ga0209358_10000062_pt1 | contig 92782 bp, 89 predicted proteins | sample LauGreFa1BDMLBSN_2_FD_187574 | JGI IMG/M metagenome (GOLD analysis project Ga0209358, IMG submission 187574) | Freshwater lake microbial communities from Lake Michigan, USA - Fa13.BD.MLB.SN (SPAdes) (version 2) | ecosystem: Environmental > Aquatic > Freshwater > Lake | place: Lake Michigan, USA... | reverse complement strand
TGTTTCAGGAACGTGCAAAGAGATGATATCTGATGTACTTACCAATTCTTTGATTGATTTTACAGCATGTGCATTGCCTAAAGGTAATTTAGTTTCTATATCATAGAACTTCACTTTCATACCCATTGCTTCCGCCATGATACTTGTTTGTGTTCCAATATTACCATAGCCAATTAAACCAAGTGTTTTGCCTCTTAATTCAAAACTACCTTTAGCATCTTTATTCCAAATACCCTTATGTGCTGCAGCATTTTTATCAATTATTTTTCTAATTAACATAATACTAGATCCAATTACCAATTCTGCAACAGATCTTGTATTACTATAGGGGGCATTAAAAACGGCTATTCCTTTTTGTTTACAAGCCTTCAAATCTACCTGATTGGTGCCTATACAAAAACAACCAATCGCTTGTAATTTTTTTGCACTATCCAAAACTTTCTTTGAAATAAAGGTTTTAGATCTAATCCCTAAAATATGAACATCTTTGATAACTTTAATAAGTTCCTCTTCACTTAATGCACCTGTTACTTTTCTCACATCGGTATATCCTTGAATTTTAAAATATTGCACAGCCGCTTCGCTAATATTTTCAAGAAATAATACTTTGATTTTGTCTTTGGGGTAACTGGTTTTTAAAGAAGTACTCATACAACAAAGTTAAAAAAAATTAACAGCTTCTATCTTCATTCACAATAAATTATGGTATTTGAGCGTTATTTTTGTACTACCCTAATAACTAACAGATGATCGTGAGAATTTCATTATTAAGTACTTTATTCATTCTAATCTGCGCATGTGGCACATCTCAAGGACCCAAATACACAGATGGACTTTATACACCTAGTTTTACTTACAATAAATTATCTGATACTGATAGAACTAAATTAGGAGCAGAAATTAAAGCCAAATATGAAAAACTATTGGGGAATAGAGGATTTAGTGGTCAAATTTTAGTTGCAAAAAATGGAGAAATTCTTTTTGAAGATTATAAAGGGTATGCAAACATTAACCAAAAGACCCCCATCCTTCCTGAAACTCCAATACATTTAGCATCTGTTTCCAAGACCTTTACAGGTATGTTGGCTTTAAAATTATGGGAACAAGATCAATTAGATTTAAAAGCAACAGTTAATCAATATCTACCCAATTTCCCTTACGCTGATGTTACTGTTGAACAATTATTATCACATAGAAGTGGTTTACCAGATTATACCTATTTCATGGAATCTAGGAAATATGTTTCTGTTAAAGTAAAAAACAAAAGAGGAAGATGGGTAAAAAAATTGAAGCTCATTCAAAATGAAAAGCCATTTAGAGCAGGAAACTATACCAATCAGGACGTGTTGGATTATATGATTCAAAAAAAACCTGCTCCAGCGGCTATGCCTGATAGAGTCTTCAGGTACTGTAACACCAATTATGTTTTATTAGCATTGATTATTGAAAAGCAATCTGGAAAAGACTTTCCAACTTTCATGGATGAAATGATATTCAAGCCGCTAAAAATGAACCATTCTTATGTTTTCAATGCAAAAACCATTGATAAATACACTCCTTCTTATAACGCTAGAATGCAACCTTACAGAATAGAAAAATATGATTGTATATATGGTGATAAGAATGTTTACAGCACCGTTAGAGATCTAAACTTATGGGAGCAGGCTTTGACTCAAGGTTTATTCTTAAGACCTGAAACCATGGAAATGGCCTATCAACCGCAAAGTCCAACCAATAAATATTATCACAATTATGGTTTTGGGTGGAGAATTTTGGTAAAGCCTAATGAAGAAAAATTAATATACCATAATGGCTGGTGGCATGGTAATAATACCGTTTTTAATAGAATCATTGGAGAAACTGCCACTATTATCATCTTAGGGAATAAATTCAATAAAACCATCTATAAGGGAAAAGAATTGGCATCTGTATTCACTGGGAAGCTGGATACGAGTGCTTTAGTAGAGTAAAAATGCCCTTTTTTGCCATTTTTTGGCCATTTCACCCTATTTTTGCAGACCTTAATCGAATCAAGAAAACAAAGAATAAGAATTGCTTATGAACAATCTTCTATTTTATGCCGTTCCGGCAATGGGTATTGTAGGTTTACTATATACTCTATTGAAATTCAACTGGGTATCTAAACAAGATGCCGGTAATGCTCGTATGAAAGAAATCAGTGATTACATCGCTGAAGGCGCTATGGCTTTTTTGAAAGCTGAGTGGAAAATCTTGGGTTATTTCGTAGTTATAGTTGCTCTTTTACTAGGCTTTATGGCTTCAAAAAATGAAGACAGCCATTGGACTATCGCAGTAGCGTTTGTAATTGGTGCTATATTTAGTGCAACTGCAGGTTATATCGGAATGAAAATTGCTACCAAAGCAAATGTTAGAACTGCTGAAGCTGCTAAAACAAGTTTAGCGCGTGCTTTAAAAGTGTCTTTCACTGGTGGATCAGTAATGGGCTTAGGCGTATCTGGTTTAGCTGTATTAGGTTTAGGTGGTTTATATATTATTTTAAAGGATTATTTCTACGTAAATGGTGATCCAAAAGAAATGCTTAGAACTATCGAAGTATTGACTGGATTCTCTTTAGGTGCTGAGTCTATTGCATTATTTGCACGTGTAGGTGGTGGTATCTATACTAAGGCAGCGGATGTTGGTGCTGACTTAGTAGGTAAGGTAGAAGCTGGAATTCCAGAAGATGATCCTCGTAACCCTGCAACTATTGCGGATAACGTAGGTGATAACGTTGGTGATGTGGCAGGTATGGGTGCCGATTTATTCGGATCATATGTTGCAACTGTATTAGCAACAATGGTATTAGGTCAAGAAGTTACAGGTCCTAATGGTGCTAAATTAGTAGATGCTTTTGGCGGCTTATCTCCTATCTTATTACCAATGTTAATTGCTGGTGTAGGTATTTTATTATCCATTGTAGGAACATTCTTTGTAAGAATCAGCGAAACAGCTGGTTTAAATACAGCTACTGTTCAAAAAGCGTTGAATATGGGTAACTATGGTTCAATGATTTTAACAGCAGTTGCATGTTATTTCTTAGTAAACAATGTATTACCTGAAACAATGGTATTACGTGGATTAGAATTTACAAGAAATGGTGTTATTGGTGCTATTGCTGTAGGTTTAGTAGTGGGTACATTAATGAGTATTATTACTGAATATTATACTGCAATGGGTAAGCGTCCAGTATTAAGTATCATCAAACAATCTAGCACAGGACACGCAACAAATATTATTGGTGGTTTAGCGATTGGTATGGAATCTACATTCTATCCAATTTTAGTATTAGCTGCTGGTATTTACGGTTCTTATGCATGTGCTGGTTTATACGGCGTGGCTATTGCTGCTGCTGGTATGATGGCTACAACTGCAATGCAATTAGCCATTGATGCTTTTGGTCCAATTGCAGATAACGCTGGTGGTATTGCTGAAATGAGTGAATTACCAGCTGAAATTCGTGAAAAAACAGATATTTTGGATGCTGTAGGTAATACAACTGCTGCGAGTGGTAAAGGTTTTGCCATTGCTTCTGCTGCGTTAACTTCATTAGCATTGTTCGCTGCATTCGTTGGTGTAGCGATGCCAAATAATCAACATATTGATATATATAAAGCCGATGTACTAGCTGCATTATTTGTAGGTGGTATGATTCCATTCATTTTCTCTTCATTGGCTATTCGTGCTGTGGGTGAAGCTGCTATGGCTATGGTAGAAGAAGTTCGTCGTCAGTTCCGCACTATTCCAGGAATTATGGAAGGTACTGGTAAGCCTGAATATGATAAATGTGTGGCTATCTCTACAGAAGCTTCTTTAAAGAAGATGATGTTACCAGGTGCTATTACGATTATCTCTCCTATTTTAATTGGTTTCACATTAGGGCCTGAAGCTTTAGGTGGTTTCTTAGCTGGAGCTACTGTAAGTGGTGTTTTAATGGGTATTTTCCAAAACAACGCAGGTGGTGCTTGGGATAATGCTAAAAAATCTTTTGAAAAAGGCGTTGAAATCAATGGCGAAATGTTCTATAAGAAATCTGAACCACATAAGGCTTCTGTAACTGGAGATACTGTGGGTGATCCATTTAAAGATACATCTGGTCCATCTATGAATATCTTGATCAAATTAATGTCTATTGTATCATTGGTATTGGCACCTACTTTAGCTAAAATGCATCCAACTGGTGCTACTGAAACAATTTCTAAGACAGTAGAAATTTCAGTGATCAACACAGATAGTTCTAAAGCGATAGCTGATTCTTCAATGACTGTAACTATAACAGCTGATACTAAAACTTTGGTTCAAGCTTTACAAGAAGATGGTTTGGCTCCAAAAGACAATGTAAATATTCAAGTTAAAAACGGTCAAATTTCAGTGAATGGTACTGCATTAACAGCAGAACAAAATGCTAAATACGCTATTTATTTACAAAAGAAGTAGTTACTATTTTACGATATTTTAACAAAAAATCCCTCCGAATTTCGGGGGGATTTTTTGTTATTTAAATCATTTTCGTAAATTACATACGAATTTAATCGTAATAATATGTCTAAGCAATTTAAACCAACTGAGAGTGAATTAGAAATTCTAAGTATTCTCTGGGAAAAAGAAAATGCATCTGTTAGAGAAGTGCACGAAGTAGTGCAGTTAACGAAAGATGTTGGCTATACTACAACCCTTAAGTTGATGCAAATCATGCATGAAAAAGGATTGGTTTCTAGAAACGAGTCTTCTAAAACACATATTTATACTCCTCTCTTTGAAAAAGAACAAGCACAAGAGCAATATATCACTAAAATGATTAAAACATTATTTAGTGGGAATAGTTCTCAACTGGTTTTACAAGCTTTAGGAAATCATCAAAGCTCTCAAGAAGAGTTAGCCGAGATAAAATCTTTGATTGAACAAATAGAAAAAAGAAAATAAGTTCATGTCAGTTTTATTTCAAATACCAGTTGCAATGATGAATAGTTTTTGGCTAATGTCTATACTATTTGCATTGTATGTTGTATTGAAATACCTATTTAATTTTAGTCCAGCTTCATCTTTTTTGATGGCCGTTGGTTTTGAAATGCTAGCTTCCTTGCATTTTATATATGTTGTTTTTAATCCATCTTATAGTAGTTTTAAAATAACCACCATTTTCATTGGAAATGCTACTCACTGGATCATCCCTTTCATAGGAATAGTATATGGTATTGCTTTGTTTATTTACATCATATATCTATTTAATGATTTTAAACAGATTAATCGTTTAAGAAATAATGCAGATTATACATCTAGTAATTTTTGGAATCATTTACTACAAAAAAATGGACTTGAAAATTATCAAATTGGTGTTTCTACAGAATTAAAGGCGCCCATCACATTTGGATGGATGGAGGCAGTAATTTTATTGCCAATCTCTGTATTAAATCAACTTTCAGCTGAAGAAGTAAAATATATTATATTTCACGAAATTGCACATATTAATAGAAATGATTTTGTTGTTCAATTAATAATAAAATTTGCACATTCTATTTTGCTATTCAATCCATTCTCTTATTTCTTTTCAAAAGAAATCAATATTCAAAGAGAATTAGCTTGTGATGCATGGGTATTGGAAAGAGTAAATAACCCATTAGCATATTCAAAATCTTTATATCAATTAGCATTAATTGCCAATCAAGAACAGAATGAATTTATTTTAAATGCTATTGGATCTGAAAAAGAAGTTTTAAAAAGAATTAAATTTCTAAACAAACTTCCTATTCAATCAACTCATTTAGTAAAGCAATTAGCTTTTGCTTTTTTTGTTTTCTTTTTTTCTAGTATTAACTTTAGCTCTACAGTATTAAAGCAAACTAACACATTAAAGCAATCCACAAATAATATAACTGCGCAAGTGCAAGATCGAATGTTAGTTCCAAATTCATCTGAAGCTATTCTTAAAAAAGATAAACAAGTTTCCAATAAGTATAAACAATCTATTGAGATTACAACATTGAAGCCATCGATAATTCCTATTGCTCCTGTTAAAGATGAAGAATATACAGCAATTGTTTCTAAAGCTGCAAATTGGATTAAAGAAAGAGAAAATCCATACCAATTTATTAATTATTCAACTTCAAGAGATTCTCTAGAATTTGAAATTGCAGAAAAGTTAATGTTAAGATCTCTACTTCAAAACTATCAACTTAGAAAGGAATTATTAAATGCTAAACTTGCTAATATTGCTTCTGAGAGAGAAGCAATGGACTTCCTTGAACATAGTAAAGAATGGAAAGAGGTATTACAATATGAAAATTGGGCTAGTACTTTCTTAAAAAGACATCCAGAAGTTGTTGCTCAAGATAGCTTAAGAAGATTTTAATAATTGTAGGGTTTGTTTTCCTCCACAACAAAATAACATATCTAATATAGATAAGTTGGGAATAAACCCAACCTGTTCTTCAAATACTTGTTGATATTTTAATGGGTACGCATATTGTTGATAATTTTTCGGGAAATAAACATCTCTAAAAATAGGTTCATTTGTTGAAAAATTTTGAGTATCAATTGTCCAACTATTTTTACATTGTTGGTTCACCCATTGTTGAACATCCACTAAAAAATCAAATAAATTGGAAGAAGAGTTCAATAATAAGGCTTTTACCCCTTGTTCATAATACTCAAAAAAAGGTGCTCTTTTATAACAAGTTTGGATAGATTTGATCTGCTGTATTTGCCAACCATTACTATTATCTATCAAAATATCTTGTAATTTATTTTTCTGGTCTCTACCTCCTATTATGGGGATGGTTAAATTTAAAGGGCCTTGTGCGCTTGCAATAATGGTTCTATTCTTGAACCCCATTTTGGTAAATCGGTCTTCTGTATCAAAACAAATATGTTGAGCGTCATTTAAAGCTTTTATATAACTAATGGTTCCAAAATATTGTAGTTCTGTTAACATCATTCACTCCCTATCTTTTGTATGTTTGTACAAATATAACTATGAGAAAGTATTTACTATCAGTTTTATGTATTTCATTTTTTGTTATTTCTTGCTCTTCACCAAAAGATTTTGAATTCAAAGGTTTACAAGACATCAAAATTGAAAAAATTTCTATGGGGAAAAATATAATCAATGCTAAGATTAAGTATTACAATCCCAATAACTTCTCTTTGGTGTTGAAACAAATTAATTGTGATATATTAATGAATAATCAACCATTCACAAAGATTCATCTAGATACAAATTTCGTGATACCAGCCAATGCTAATTTTATGGTTCCGGCTCAAATGGAATTTGAAATGTCCTCCTTGGTAAAGAATAGTATGGATCTTATTTTTAATAAGCCCATTAAATTGAATATAAAAGGAAACGCAACTTTGAGCAAAGGTATTTTTACAAAAACGGTGCCAATTGCATACGAATCCAATCAGAAATTGAACTTGGGTGAAGCGATGAGAAACCTAAAGTAAATATTATGGATTCCAGGTGGATGGGCTTTCTCTCCATTCCATTAATGTATCATGCGTTGACGGATCTACCTCTCCTTTTTCTACAGCTAATTCGATCATACTTGCATAATTGGTTAATGATATATATGGAACTTTGGCAGATTTGAAAGCCTCATCTGCAACAGAGAATCCATAATTAAAAATAGATACCATCCCAACCACTTCTAGTCCAGTATTTCTCAAAACATCCACTACTTGTAAGCTACTTTTACCTGTTGAAATGAGGTCTTCAATTACCAATATTTTATTGGTATTTTGATAAGCCCCTTCAATTTGATTACCCAAACCGTGTTCTTTTGGTTTTGGTCGAACATAGATATATGGTAATTTTAATTGATCAGCTGCCATTGCTCCCCAAGGTATACCTGCAGTAGCAACACCAGCTAACATATCTGCATCTCCAAATTTTTCGAATATAACATTGCACATTTCACTTTTAATGAAATCTCTAACATATGGAAACGAAAGCACTTTTCTATTATCACAATAAATAGGGCTTTTCCAACCACTCGCCCAAGTAAAAGGTTCTTTTGGGCTCAATTTTACAGCTCCAACTTGTAATAATTTTTCTGCAACAGCTTTTTCGTTGGTCATAATTGTATTATTATTGCTGCAAAATTAAAGGCTAAAACCTAGATTTACACGAAGAGTTACTAAATACTATACACATTTTTATGCCCAAACAATTAATTGCTGCAGGTGGCCTTTTAACTAATCCAGAAGGAGCCATTTTATGGATATTTAGACGTGGATTTTGGGATTTACCCAAGGGAAAATTAGACGAGGGAGAAACTATTCAAACCTGTGCAGTTAGAGAAGTACAAGAAGAAACTGGTATTCAACATATTCAATTACATGGTATGTTGAATTTTACCAATCATACTTATTTTGATACTTATTTGAATGAAGAAGTGGTTAAAAGAACTTATTGGTTTCATATGACCATCCCTGATTTTCAAGATGGCATCCCGCAAATCTCTGAAGATATTGAAAAAATTGAATGGCATAGTTTAGCCGCTTGTAGACATTGTTTAGACAATACCTATCCAAATATTATTGAAGTGATAGAAGCCTATAGAAAGAAGATCAATCTCTAATTACTTGTTGATTGATTTAATCACTGCTTCTGGTAAAAAAGGAGATGCATCCCCACCATTTCTTAAGATATCTCTTACAATGGTAGAAGCCACACTTGTATATTTTGGTTCGCCCGTTAGAAAAATGGTTTCGATTTTTGAATCCATTGTTCTATTAGCATCCGCAATGGTTTTTTCGTATTCGAAATCACTAACATATCGTATTCCTCTTAAAATAAATTTTGCGCCAATTGATTGACAAAATTTAATGGTCAATCCATCATAGGTCTCTACAGTAAGTTTTGGCTCATCTTTATAAATTTCTTCAAACCATATTTTTCTTTGGTCTGCTGTAAACATGGGATTTTTAGCCGCATTAATACCAATACCCACCACTATTTTATCAAATAAGGGTAAAGCGCGATTAATAATATCTGTATGACCCAATGTTACAGGGTCAAATGTTCCAGGAAATAAGCAGATTCTTTGCATAATGATTGTTTAGGAAGTGGGGTTGGTTCTTCCTGTTAATAGATATAAGCAAGCCATTCTTACAGCCACACCGTTCTCAACTTGATCTAAAATAATCGAATGTTGGCTATCTGCAACATCACTATCCATTTCTACACCTCTATTAATTGGGCCAGGATGCATAATCACAATTTCTTTAGTCAATTTTGACAATCTTTCTTTGGTAATTCCGTATGCTAAATTATACTCTCTTAAAGAAGAGAATAGTGGCTGATTTTGTCTCTCTAATTGTATTCTTAATACATTGGCTACATCACACCAAGCCAATGCTTTATCAATATTGTATTCAACTCTAACTCCCATAGCTTCTTGTAAATATCTTGGAATTAATGTTGGAGGGCCTGAAACCACTACTTCTGCCCCCATTTTCTTCAAAAGATAAATATTACTTAAAGCAACCCTACTGTGCATAATATCTCCGATTATGGCTACTTTAATTCCTTCTAATTTTCCCAATCTTTCTTTCATTGAAAAAGCATCTAAGAGGGCTTGTGTAGGATGTTCATTAATGCCATCTCCTGCATTGATAATGGCAGCATCAATATGTTTGGCTAAGAAGTGAGGAGCACCTGAAGCACTATGTCTCATTACCACCATATCCACTTTCATGCTTAAGATATTGTTTACTGTATCCAATAAAGTCTCTCCTTTAGCAGCAGAAGAACTTGAAACGGTAAAATTGACTACATCTGCAGATAAACGCTTTTCAGCTAGTTCAAAGGAAATTCTAGTTCTAGTTGAATTTTCGTAGAATAGATTAACAATATTGACATCTCTTAATGTAGGGACCTTTTTAACGGGTCTTTGAAGTACTTCTTTGAATTGTCCTGCGGTATTTAAAATAAGTTGAATATCCTCAGTATTGAGGTCTTTGATACCAAGAAGATGTTTGGTAGATAGTGCCATTAAAAAACAAAATTAATATATTTTTCTTGAACAAACAATACTCTTATGCTTCCAATAGTACCACATCATCCACCCCATCGTTCTCTTTCCATCTTACTTTTACCTTATAGGGTGTTAAAGTATCCATTTCTTTGCCTGAAAAATCTGGCTGAATAGGCAATTCTCGACTAGGCTTTCTATCTACTAAAACACATAAACTAACTTTGGAAGGTCTTCCAAATGACAATAAAGCATCCAATGCTGCTCTAATGGTTCTTCCTGTATACAAAACATCATCAATTAAGATAACGGTTTTTCCCTCAATACTAAAAGGTAAATTGGTCTCTGAACCAAGATGTAATTCTCTTCTTATATCGTCTCTAAAAAAGGTAATATCTAGTTTACCATATTGAACCAAACTAGGGTCAATCTCTTTCTGTAAAGCAGCAACAATTTTATCACTTAAAAACACCCCTCTTGGTTGTAATCCAACAATTACGGCATTCTCTAATCCAGGATAGGTTTCTAAAATTTGATGAGCCAGTCTTTTTATGATACTGGGTAGTTGTTGCTCACTAATTAGTGTCATTCCTTAAAATTTCAATAAAAATACAGCTTTTTTGTATGTATTTTGCACTCATGCTGATGCTAAAAAGCTTAAACCTTGTTCAGTTCAGGAATTATGTCCAACAAAGATTTGATTTTACTCATCGAATCATTGGCATAGTCGGACCCAATGGAACTGGAAAAACCAATATTTTGGATGCCTTATATTACCTCTCATTTTCCAAAAGTTATTTTAACAGGCCTGACGCCCAAAATGTTCATCATAGTTTTCAAGGCTTGAGAATTGATGGTCAATACATTATTGGGGATGATGATATCTCTATTACTTGTATACTGAGAGAGAACCTAAAAAAAGAATTTTATTATGATGAAACAGCTTACTCTAAGTTATCTCATCATATTGGTAAAGTTCCATGTGTAATGATTGCCCCAGATGATGTTCAAATAATTACAGGAACTAGTGAAGAAAGAAGAAAATTAATGGATAGTTTATTATCCCAATTATATCCAGATTATTTACAACATTTAATTCAATACAATAAAGTTCTTTTACAAAGAAATAGTTATTTAAAATTGGTTGCAGAACAAGGAAATATGGATTCGATCATTATTGCTGCATTTAATGATCAATTGGTTCATCATGGAAATATTATCTATGAACATAGAAAAGAATTATTGAATAGTTTACTTCCTGAAATTTTATCTCTATATAAATTGTTAGCTGGAAAGTTGGATGAAATTCATATTGAATACGTTTCTAGCTTACATTCAAAATCTTTTAAGTTACAATTAGAAGAGTCTATACAAAAAGACGCAATGCTACAAAGAACATCAGTTGGAATTCACAAAGACGATCTATTGATTACGATACAAGGTCAATCATTTAAACAAGAAGCATCACAAGGTCAAAGAAAGAGTCTTTTGTTTGCTATAAGATTGGCAGAATGGGTCTTTATAAAAAAAGAAAAAAACATCTCCCCTATTTTATTAATGGATGATATTTTTGAAAAATTGGACGAAAATAGAATGGTTCAATTATTATCATGGGTAAATCATCATACTGATGGTCAAGTTTTTATCACTGATACCCACAAGGATAGAGTTGAACAACTTTTGACAGAGCATGTCATAGATTTTCAAATGATCCAATTATAATACTTAGCTTTGTATTATGGCAGAATTCAAATTAGGTGATGCTTTAAAGCAATTTGTTCAAAATAGTAAATTGAAGAATGGAATACGTGCTGCCCAAATAGAAGAAGTATGGTTGGAATTAATGGGAAATACCATTGCCAAATACACAGATAAAATATACATTTTTGACCAAAAGCTTTTTATTGAAACAAGTGTAGGGCCATTAAAAAACGAATTAGGTTTTCAAAAACAACAAATTATAGAAAGAGTAAATGAAAAGATGGGTGAAAAAATTATTACCGATGTAATCATAAAATAAAAGGGACTTTTTAAGTCCCTTTTATTTTACTTTTTATCAATCACTTCTCGCATTAAATCATTCATGGTAAGGATTCCCTTAAATTCCATCTCATCAAATACAGGAAGATATCTAGTTTTATAAACATTCATTAAAATCATACATCTTTCTAAATCATCAGAATACCCAATTACTGGATAATTGCTGGTCATAATATCCTTACAAGTAGCTGTTTCAGATTTTCTACCTTCTAATTTAATTTTATGGGTATAATCTCTTTCAGACATTAATCCTAGATATTGCTCATCCTGCATAACTACAACATAACTAAGATTCTCAGCTTTCATCAATGTCAATGCATCTAAGACTTTAGTTTCGGGAGTAACAATATTAAAATGTGGCCCTTTCTTAGCTAGAATATCTTTAATTTTTGACATAGGGTAAAATTTATAGTAGTATCAATTCTTCCTAAGTTACTAAAAAGAATTTATTCTATAAAATATATTAATCACCCTTTAATTGTTTAAAAAGTCAGTGTAGGCAGTTTTACTCATAATGGTAGAACCATTCATGATGAATACAGTGGGCCAAACTCTTGAAGCAGTTTTAATCATTGTAATATCACCTATTAGTATCGTTTCATTTGGGAATGAACTAGTTGCACGATCTTTATCTGCAGTTACAATATATACTAATTTGTATTTTTGGTGTAGTTTTCCCAAAAGCGTATTCCAAGAAATAGTTGGATCTATTTGTCCTGCAAAAACTAATACATAAGGAGTGCTTGTCGAAAATAAAGCATCAGTGGTATCTTGCCCACTTTGAGTATTTAAAGCAAAATCTTGTATTGGTGCCGTAATGCCATTACCTTTCACCACCACCACTTCTTTTCTAGATTTAAAAACATAGGTACTATCAAAATCTGCAGGAAAGTTGGATGGATCAAATTGAATGTTTTACCATTTTTTTCAAATTCCATATCAAGCCTAATACTATCAGCAATAGCGTTAGCTGGTAATTTCATTTGTTCTACAATATCTTTTCCAACTTTATATGGTAAACAATCAATAAATGGTAAATGTTGAAGTACATAATATTGTCCATAACCTACCCCAAAACTGCCAATTAAAATAATTAAAATACCCCAGGCTTTGTGGAGATTGGTTTTTACTTTTTTGTGATTGATTAACAAAATCACGATGGAAAATAGTAGTACTAAATCTTTTATAAAAGAAGTTTTTGGAGTCAATGGAATACAATCTCCAAAACAGCCACAAGTTTTAATTTTTCCAGAGAATAAAGCATACCCAGTTAAAAAACTAAAGAAAACAATTAGCACCAATAATATCCATAAAGTTTGTTTGTATGGATACTTAATTAACAAAGCCAATCCTGTAACAATTTCTAGAAGGTTCATTAAAAGGGATAATCCTAAAGTATAGTCATTGAAAAAAGACATACCCCAAACATCAAAAAACTCTTGCATTTTATAGCTTAGACCTAATGGATCATTGGCTTTAATAAGCCCTGAAAAGATAAATAATAAGCCAACAGTCCAACGCAATATTTTAAGAAAGTTTTGCATAGGGGGTATTTTGAATTTGACTAATGTTTACCTTCTGCAATTTGAATCAAAGCAAAAGCAGAATAATTTAAGATATCAACAAAATTAGCATCGATACCTTCGCTAATTAGGGTTTTTCCATCATTATTTAGAATTTGTCTTATTCTTAATAATTTAACTAAGATAAGATCAGCATAGCTTTCTTGGCTCATATCTCTCCATGCTTCACCATAATCATGGTTTTTATCCAACATGGTAGATTTTGAAAAATGTACATTTTCTTCATACATGGATTCAACCTTACTCACTTCCATCTCCTCTACTTTTGGATCACCTAATTTCAATTGAATTAAACCAATCACTGCATAATTCAGAATGCCTTTGAATTCAGATGCAATATCATCCCCTACTTTCTGATTGCCAATATCTTGAATAGTTCTAATTCTCAAAGCTTTAATAAAGATTTGATCTACAACTGATATAATTCTTAAAACGCGCCATGCAGTACCATAATCTTTTGTTTTCTTGATAAAAATATCCTTGCATGCTGCAACTGCTTGATCGTATTGTAAAGAAGTCTGACTCATGAAAAATAGCCTAAGTTTCTGTGTTATTAATATCTTTGAACCCTTGCAAGATACAGCATAACCTATTTATAATAAAACTATGTTCAATAATACTCAAATAATGGCGATAATGAACCTTTCGCCAGACTCCTTTTATGCCAATAGTAGGATATCATCTGCACAAGAAGTAGTAGATAAAGCTGGGCTGTATATAAAGGAAGGTGCTAGCATTATTGATATTGGTGGACAAAGTACAAGACCTGGGGCTGCAATGATTAGTGAGTCTGAAGAAATAGAGCGTGTTTGTAATGCGATAGAGGCCATTTGCAAGGCATTTCCTGCCATAAAGGTATCCATAGATACCTTTCAGTCCAAAGTGGCTAAAGCTGCATTAAATGCAGGAGCTAGTATCGTGAATGATATAAGTTGTGGTAGTTTTGATCCATCCATTTTGGAACTTGTTGCTCAACAAAAATCAGGTTATATTGGAATGCATATTACGGGTAACAAAGAATCAATGCATGTTATTCCTGAAAGATTGGATATCATGAAAGAGTTGATTGATTTTTTTACGCAAAAAAAGCAATTATTAGCTGATTGTGGAATTCAAGATTGGGTGATTGATCCTGGTTTTGGATTTGGTAAAACTATTCAGGATAATTTTACGATTATCAAAGATTTAAGAAAGCTTCAAGTTATTGGTTTGCCAATTTTAATAGGCGTATCTAGAAAATCGAGTATCTATAAAACCTTGGGCATTTCAGCAGATGAAGCATTGAACGGGACAACAGTAGTACATACTATAGCAATAAAAAATGGGGCTTCTATTTTGAGAGTTCATGATGTTAAAGAAGCTAAACAGGCATTAATTTTAATGGATTACTTACAATAATGCACAAAAAAAAGGAGCTGATAACAGCTCCTTTTTACTATATCTAATAGATTATCTCTTAGTTACGTCTTCGATCTCAATATCAAATGCTAAGTTTTCAAAAGGCTTGATCACACCATTCGCTTGAGAGCCATATGCTAACATCGCTGGAATGTAAATAGAACCTTTACCTCCTTTACCAAAATATTGCAATCCAATTTCCCATCCTGGAATAACTGCACCAGCTCCAACTTTAACATCATATGGTTTTCCTTCGGGTTTCATATTGGTATCAAATACTTCACCTTTGAAGGTATATCCTTTGTACATAACACTAGCTATCTTGCTAGAATCAATTTTGTTTGCTGCATCTCCTGGAGTTTTGATAGCAACAAAAACACCTTCTGGAGATTCAATCGCAGTGATTTTATTTTTAGCTAAATAAGCTTTGATAGCTGCAACTTCTTTTTTCTTTTCAATCTCTGTTTCTGCTTTATAGTCTTCATCAACTTTAGCAACATCTGTAAAAACATTGATGATTTCAGCTTTTCCAACAATCACATCTTTAGCCTTGAATACTTCATTCAATTGTAAAACACCCATTTTAACTAGGGTATCTATACTTAATGAGAATTCAATTTTATCACCTTTTTTACATTGCATGATAATTTCAGTAAATGTATACTTACCTAATTTTGAAGTATCGATCGGGAAATACACTGGGATTTGTCCGTAAGTAGTACTTAGAATAGTATCCTTACTTTTTAATTTATATTCTAAATTAATTTTTACAAATTGACCTTGTGCCAATTTTTGTGGATTGCCAGCTCCATGTGTAATTTTATAAAGCATCCCTGAAGGTGCTTTTTCGTATTGATTACAACTTGCAAACAATACAAGTACTGCGACTAATTTTAATGTTGACTTTAACATGTTTTAATTTAATTGAGATAATTGTGTTTTATATGTTTCTAAAATACTTTTAAAATCATTAAAGGTTTGTTCAACAGATTTTAAAGAACTTCCTCCTGCGGCATTTGCATGCCCACCTCCCTCAAAATGTGTTCTAGCAAATATATTAACATCGAAGTTACCTTTGCTTCTAAAACTCCATTTTCTTTCTTCTTCTCTATCAATTACGATAGCAGCAAATTTAACCCCTTGTATGGATAATAAGTAATTTACCAATCCTTCCGTATCGCCTGTTTTTAATTCGAATTTATAAATATCTGATTTGGGTATTGCCATTACAGCAGTTTTGTATTCTGGGAACACATGCATTCTATTTAAAAAAGCATTTCCCATGAATTTTAACCTACCCTCTGTAGATTGATCATAAATCGCTTCGTGTATTTTTCCATGTTCCAGCCCTAATTCTTTCAAATGCGCCACAATTTTATGCACTGAAGCTGTACAAGAAGGGAATCTGAATGATCCAGTATCTGTCATTAATCCAGTATATAAACAAGTTGCGATATCTATATTTATCAAGTTACTATGACCTGATTGGACTATAAAATCATAAATCATTTCGCAGGTGGAACTCATTTTTACATCACTCACTCCAAAACCAAAACTGGCAATATCAGGTTGTTGATGATGATCAATTAAAATTTTAATTGCTTTGGAGTCTTTAATCACTGGCTCCATGTGTTTAGTTCTATGCAATATATTGAAGTCTAAACAAAAGACATAATCCGCATTTTGAACAATCTCAGTTGCTTTGATTTTATTAGATTCAAAGTCAATAACATGCTCAGTACCAGGCATCCAATCTAAAAATTGCGCCCAATTGGTGGGTGAAATTACATGTACATCGTGGCCCAATTGTACTAAAAAATGATACAATGCTAAACTAGATCCCATTGCATCTCCATCAGGTTTTTGATGTGCAGTGATAACTGCCTTGAATGGCTTTGTTAAATATGGATAAAATTGATCAATAGATAGCATAATTATACAAAATTACTATAAATCAAAGGTTTTTACTAATTTTGCGGCTGCAATTAGCAACAATTATAACAAATTGATTATGAGTAACAGAACATTCACGATGATTAAACCTGATGCTACCACTAAAGGTCATACAGGTGCCATTTTAGATCAAATGATTAAAGCTGGTTTTAGTGTAAAAGCAATGAAATGGATTCAATTGTCTGAAGCACAAGCTGGAGCATTTTATGCAGTACATAAAGAAAGACCATTTTATGGAGAATTAGTTGAGTTCATGTGTAGTGGCCCCATTGTAGCTGCAATACTTGAAAAAGAGAATGCAGTGGCTGATTTTAGAACCTTAATTGGAGCAACGAATTTCAAAGATGCTGCAGAGGGTACCATCAGAAAAAAATACGCAACCTCTATTGGTGAAAATGCGGTACATGGTAGTGACAGTGATGAAAATGCCAAAATTGAAGCTGACTTTTTCTTTTCAGGATTAGAAAGATTTTAAATAAAAAAAGCCCTTTAACATTAAAGGGCTTTTTTTATTATTTGTTACTATTTTATTTTTTGCCACCTCGTTTTTTAGGTTTGCCATATTTTTTCATCATTTCATCTTTGTGGCTTTTTCGAACATTCACTTTTTTGTTCTTCGCTGATTTTTCATGAAATGCGCCACCACCTGCATCTATTTTTGGTCGCTTAATTTGAATCGTTTTCATATGAACTTTTGGAAGTTCATCATCAATTAATACAGTTGAAATAGCTAAATCTGTTGGAAGAGATAACATTGGGATAGGTTGTCGCATTAAGGTTTCTATCTTCTGTTGAAATAATTTTTCTTTTTCCGTGATAAAAGTAATTGCAATCCCTTTTTTGTCCGCTCTACCTGTTCTTCCAATTCTATGTATATAATTTTCTGGTACTTCAGGCGTATCAAAATTAATGACATGTGTCACTTCAGCTACATCAATACCTCTAGCCATGATATCCGTTGCAATAATGTATTTGAAAACACCAGCTTTAAACTGCTTAACTGTATTGAATCTATAGTTTTGTTCTTTGTTGGAATGAATAACACCAACAATTTCCGGAAACTGTAGATTAAGTTTTTCATACAATTGATCTGCTAAACTTTTTGTACTTACAAAAATCAATACCTTGGTCATGGTATCATCACAACTTAATAAAAGCTCCAATAAATTCACTTTAGTATTAAAGTTGGGGACATCATAAGCGGTTTGAATAATATTCTCTACTGGACTTCCGGTTGGAGCAGCTTCAATTCTTTCTGGTTCAGTAAAATAATCATTCATTAATAATTCTACTTCATCTGTAATGGTTGCTGAGAATAATAAATTTTGTCTTTTACCAGGTAATAAAGAAAGTATATTGGTGATTTGAGTTCTGAAACCAAGATTCAACATTTCATCCATTTCATCGATGACCAATCTTTTTATGGTTTTTGTTTTAAATGCACCATTTAATAATAAATCATATAATCTACCTGGAGTAGCTACTAATACATCTACCCCTTTTTCAACTTCCAATTGTTGTGTATTGATATTGGCTCCACCATACACACCAACTGTAATAACATTCATATAAGTGGTTAATTTTCTAACAGATTCTACCACCTGAACAACCAACTCTCTTGTGGGTACAATAATCAATACTTGGGGATCTTTATTTTTATCAAATTTCCAAAGCCTTAAACAGGGTAAAAGATAAGCATAAGTCTTACCTGTTCCTGTTTGAGCAATACCACAAACATCTCTACCCGACATCACTACTGGGAATACCCTGTGCTGAATAGTTGTTGGATGTTGAAAACCAAGGTCTTCGATGGCCTTGGTAAGAGAGGGGTTAAGATTGAGGTCTGTGAAATTCATGAGGGCAAAGGTAAGTTATTTAGAATGGTGTAAAGGATTTAGCTCCCTTCGGTCGCTTAATCCTCAACCCTCAGTGCAAAAGCATAAGTAACAACTAATAAGGTACAAGCCCTTCGCTTCGCTCAGGCCTTTGAATTGTTATAATCCTTCAAGGTCGTGAGCAAGCTCCCACCTTTCAGTCTTATAATAATTCAGCCTCAACTTTCGTCGAGGCTGTACTTTTTTGGGCTGTTACTCTTTTTTGGTCGGGTGAACAGGATTTGAACCTGCGACCCCTTGCACCCCATACAAGTGCGCTACCGGGCTGCGCTACCACCCGAAACCTACTCAAATCACTAAAAATCACGGGATTTGGGGTGCAAATATAGTCTCAAATAGAAAAAAACAAGCTATCTTTACTTCAAATTTATTGACCTAATGTCCATTCTTCTAAGACAAGTCAAGATAGCCGATCCGGCATCTCCGTTTCACAACAAGGTTAAAGATATTCTCATTAAGGATCTGCAAATAGTTTCCATTACAGACCATTTTGAAGGTAAAACCGATTTTGTTTTTGAAAAAGCGGGTACTTTAGTTTCACCAGGTTGGGTTGACCCATTTGTTCATTTCTGTGATCCAGGTATGGAAAATAGGGAAACCTTGGCAACAGGTGCAGCCGCAGCTCAAAAAGGTGGTTTTACAACGGTCTTTAATATCCCTAATACTCAACCCATTACTGATAATAAATCTCAAGTAAACTATACAAAACAACAAAGCAACCATTTACCAATTCATATATACCCCATTGGTGCCTTATCCAAAAAAATAGAAGGAAAGGATTTGGCAGAAATGATTGATATGTATAATAATGGTGCAGTTGCATTCAGTGATGGATTATACCCTGTTCAATCTACCCTCTTATTTCTTAAAGCTTTACAATATGTAAAAGCATTTGACGGTGTGGTGATTCAAATGCCTATTGACAAAAGTATAGGGAGCATAGGTTTAATGAATGAAGGCGTTTTATCAACACAATTAGGATTACCAGGTATTCCATCAATTGCCGAGGAATTAATTATTTCAAGAGATATTGAATTACTAAGATATACCCAATCCAAATTACACATAACAGGTGTTTCAACAGCTAAAGGTATAGCGATGATTGCTGACGCAAAGAAAGAAGGGCTTCAAGTTACATGTAGCGTTACACCTTATCACTTATTCTTTACCGAAGAAGACTTAAAGGAATACAATACTTTATTAAAAGTATTCCCTCCGCTTAGAACAAAGAAAGATCAGGAAGCGATCAAAAAAGCAATTGTAGATGGCACTGTTGATTGTATTAGTTCTCATCATCTTCCACAAGATTGGGATGGAAAAACAATTGAATTTGAAAATGCCAAAGCTGGTATTGCTTGTATCGAAACTTGTTTTAGTGCTACCTTAGAAAAGCTACCTACATTAACAGAAGATAGAATTGCCTCATTATTCTCCAACAATGCAAGACAAATTTTTAATTTACCCACAGCAAGTTTAATTGAAGGAGCAAATGCTGAACTAACATTATTCAATGTTAATGAAACAACCAATATGAGTAAATCAGATTCTTCAAGTAAATCTGCTAACTCTCCTTTCTGGGATCTTACATTAAAGGGAAAAATCATTGGCACAGTAGTAAAAAATACATTACATATTAATTCATAAATTTAAAACAATGGAAAATACAGTAACAAGTCATATTGTAAAAGGTGCAATTTTAAGTGCAATTTCAATCATATTAAGCGTTATCGTTTATGTGTTCAATTTATACGAAATGTCATGGTTAAGTTGGATTAATTATGCAATCTTTTTAGGCGGATTAATATATGGAGCTATTTTATATGCTAATCAGAACAACAACAATGTAACTTATGGCAATGTATTTGCTCATGGATTTAAGACTACTGCAGTTGTAATTGTTATTACTGCTTTATTTACAGTTTTATCAACTAAATTTTTATTCCCTGATATGGTGGACAAAATTGTTGATATGACAAGAAAGCAAATGGAGAAAAATCCTCAAATGACAGACGAGATGATTGAACAAGCTGTTACGATGACAAAGAAATTCTTTTTACCATTTGCATTAGGTGGTGCCATTATTGGTACTGGAGTTTTAGGTGCGATTGGAGCAGCTATTGGTGCAGGTGTTGCTAAGAAGAATCCTAACCCGTTTGAAAATAACGCCGCTTAAAAATAATTAATGCAAATTTCTGTTGTCATACCCTTATATAACGAATCTGAATCATTGCCAGAATTAATGGCGTGGATTGATCGCGTCATGCAATCGAATCAATTCACTTATGAAGTGATTATGGTGGATGATGGAAGTGATGATAATAGTTGGCAGATTATAGAGCAATTGAAAGGTTCATACACCTCTTTAAAGGCAATTCGTTTTCAAAGAAATTATGGAAAATCTGCAGCTTTGAATGAAGGATTTAAAGCAGCACAAGGTGATATTGTAGTTACCATGGATGCAGATTTACAGGATTCACCAGACGAAATTCCTGAGTTCTATAAAATGATTACTGTTGACGGTTATCATTTGGTAAGTGGATGGAAGAAGAAACGTTACGATAATACATTTACAAAAAATATTCCTTCCAAAATATACAATGCAGTTGCTAGGCAGAGTTCTGGAATTGTATTACATGATTTTAATTGTGGCATCAAAGCATATCAATTAAAAGTGGTAAAAAGTATTGAAGTATTTGGAGAAATGCATCGATACATCCCCATTTTAGCAAAATGGGCTGGTTTTAAAAAGATTGGAGAAAAAGTAGTAGTTCATCAAGCTAGAAAGTATGGTACAACCAAATTTGGATGGGAAAGATTTGTAAATGGTTTTTTAGATTTAATGACTATTCAGTTCCTTTCAAAATTTGGTAAAAAACCCATGCAGTTTTTTGGTTTAGTGGGTACTCTATTCTTCTTAGTTGGATTTGTTTCTGTTGGTTATATCACTGTTGCTAAATTGCTTCAACCCGAGACCAGTATTACCAATAAACCAGCTTTTTATATTGCTTTAACTGCTATGATTGTTGGCGTACAATTATTCCTTGCAGGATTTATTGCAGAATTAATTAACAGAAATGCACCCGATAGAAACCACTATTTAATAGCAGAAAAAATAGGATGGTAAATAATTTGGTTATAATAGGCCCCGCTTGGCCCTTTAGAGGTTCATTAGCTGCTTTTGATGAAAAAATTGCAACCACATTTATAGAAAAAGGAATACCTGCAAGTATAGAAACTTTTTCTTTACAATATCCTAGTTTTCTATTTCCAGGAAAAACACAGTTTAGAATTGAAGCAAAACCTACTAATATAGATATACATATTAGTATCAATTCAATCAATCCATTCAACTGGATTAAAGTTGGATTACAATTAAGAAAAGCCAAACCTTCACTCATCATCGTTAGATATTGGTTACCCTTCTTGGCGCCTTGTTTAGGCACTATTTGTAGAATTATAAGAACTAACCAAACAACTAAAATAATTGCTATCGTGGATAATATGATTCCACACGAAAAAAGGATTGGGGACACCATTTTTACCCAATATTTTGCAGCATCTGTTGATGGATTTTTAACCATGAGTGAGAAAGTAAAAAAAGATGTACAATTATTTTCTTCTAAACCAAACGTCCTTTCACCACATCCAATTTTTGATTATTTCGGCTCAACAATTAGCAAAGAAGAAGCAAGAAATCAACTGCGTATTCCAAAAGATCAAAAATTGATTTTATTTTTTGGATTCATTAGAAAGTATAAAGGGCTAGATCTTTTGTTAAATGCCATGGCTTCTGATAAAATGGTATCAAAGAATATTCATTTAATGATAGTTGGCGAATTTTATGAAGATGCAAAGCCCTATCATGAATTAATTCAAACTTTAGGGATTCAAGATAGAGTTCAGATCATAGAAGCATTTATTCCAGATAATGAGGTTAAGAAATATGTTTGTAGTGCTGATTTCATCATTCAACCCTATAGAAATGCTACACAAAGTGGCGTTACTCCCCTTGCCTATCATTTTGAAAAACCAATGTTGGTTACGAATGTAGGTGGTCTAGCAGACACTGTTCCTAATAATAAAGTAGGTGTTGTGGTGGATCCTAACGCAGAGGCAATTGCTACTGGAATTGAATCCTTATATGATAAAGGAGAAGCTTATTACATTCCTTTTATCAAAGAAGAAAAGAAAAAATATACATGGGAGGAAATGGTCAATAATTTTTTACTTTTACATCAACAAATTCAATAGAGCATGTCTTTAACAACCATTAAACAATTGATTCAATCTTCTATAGAGGTTAAACAACAACTACTACAAGATGAAGTTTTGGTAAAACAAATAGAGACTGTGGTGGAAGTAGTAACCAATGCTTTCAAAAATGGCAATGCTGTCTATTTTGCAGGAAATGGAGGAAGTGCGGCTGATGCTCAACATTTAGCTGCTGAATTTTCAGGTCGTTTTTATAAGGATAGAAAAGCTTTGCCATCTGATGCTTTGCATTGTAATAGCTCTTACTTAACTGCAGTGGCAAATGATTATAGTTATGATGTAATTTATTCAAGATTATTGGAAGGATTAGCTAAAAAGGGCGATGTGTTGGTTGGAATTAGCACTTCCGGAAATTCTGGTAACATTGTAAAAGCTTTTGAAATGGCAGCTTCAATGGGTGTTATAACTGTTGGATTTACCGGAGCAAATGGTGGGAAAATGAAAAATATGGCTAATTATTTGATCAATGTGCCTTCTAATACGACACCAAGAATACAAGAATCTCATATCTTGGTGGGACATATTATTTGTGAATTAGTGGAAGAAAATATTTTTGGTAAATAATGTCTTTTGATTTTAGACATATCAATTCAGATTGGACATTGTTTTTAGATAGAGACGGTGTGATTAATGTAGAAAAGAATGAAGATTATATCCGCAACTGGTCTGAATTTGAATTTTATCCAGAGAGTTTAAAAGCATTACCCATTCTAGCAAAAAAATTTCCAAGAATAATTATTACTACCAATCAAAAAGGTGTTGGGAAAGGATTAATGACGGAGACTGATTTAAAGAAGATTCATACCAATATGAAAATACAAATTGAATCAGTTCATGGAAGAATTGATCATATATTATATTGTACTGATTTAGATAATGATGCTCCTAATAGAAAACCTCAACCTGGAATGGCTTTTCAAGCAGTTGATTTATATCCAGACATTGATTTAAATAAATCCATCATGGTGGGTAATCGAATGAGCGATATGCAGTTTGGCAGAAATGCAGGAATGTATACTGTATTTTTAGCTACTACCCATCCAGAAACTGCTTTTCCTGATGACTCAATAGATGAGAGATTTGGTAATTTGTTAGATTTTGCTATTCGAATAAAGAACTAATCTAATTTCAATACAGCTAAAAAGGCTTCTTGAGGTATTTCTACATTCCCAATTTGACGCATTCTTTTCTTTCCCTCTTTTTGCTTTTCCAATAATTTTCTTTTACGACTGATATCACCACCATAACATTTGGCAGTTACATCTTTACGCATCGCAGAAATATTTTCTCTAGCTACTACTTTTGCACCAATAGCAGCTTGAATGGCAATTTGGAATTGTTGTTTAGTCAATAGTTCTTTAAGCTTTTCACAAAGCTTACGACCAAATTCTGCAGATTTTCCTCTGTGAATAAGTGCACTCAATGCATCTACTTTCTCTCCATTCAATAAGATATCCATTTTGACAATATCCGCTTCTCTAAATCCTATTTGCGTGTAATCAAAAGATGCATAACCCCTTGTGCCACTCTTTAATTTATCGTAGAAATCAAATACAATCTCTGTTAAAGGCATTTCGAATATTAACTCAACCCTTGTTGGGGTCAAATAACTTTGATTGATTAACATACCTCTTTTACCAAGACATAAAGTAATAATATTTCCAATATAATCTGGTGTTGTAATAATTTGGGCTCTAATAAAAGGCTCTTCTATGTAATCAATCTTAACAGGATCCGGCATCTCTGTTGGATTATTAACGATAATTTTTTCTTTTCTAGTTGTATAGGCAATAAAACTAACGTTTGGAACAGTGGTAATTACTGTTTGATTGAATTCTCGTTCTAAACGTTCTTGTATGATCTCCATGTGAAGTAATCCTAAGAATCCACATCTAAAACCAAAACCTAATGCTTGAGAAGTTTCTAATTCAAAAGTTAGTGAAGCGTCATTTAATTGTAGCTTATCCATACAATCACGTAACTCTTCAAACTCATCTGTGTTCACAGGATAAATACCCGCAAATACCATTGGTTTTACTTCCTCAAAGCCATTGATCATTTCACCAGGATTATTGGCTAATGTTATCGTATCTCCAACTTTTACTTCTTTAGCATTTTTGATACCAGTAATAATGTACCCTACATCACCTGCTCTTACTTCATCTTTAGGCGTCATGGATAATTTCAACACCCCTACTTCGTCTGCAATATAATCTCTCCCAGAAGCAACAAACCTAATTTTATCGTTCTTTTTTAATACACCGTTTAAAATTCTATAATACACAATAATTCCTCTAAAACTATTGAATACACTATCAAAAATTAAGGCTTGTAATGGTGCATCTGTATTTCCAACTGGAGCAGGAATTCTTTCACAAATTGCTTGTAAAATTTCTTCAATACCAATTCCCGATCTTCCACTTGCTAATAAAATATCTTCTTGTTTACATCCAATTAAATCTATGATCTGATCTGTTACTTCTGGAATTTTAGCACCATCCATATCAATCTTATTGATCACTGGAATAATTTCCAAATTATTGTCTAATGCTAAATACAAATTGGAAATTGTTTGTGCTTGAATACCTTGAGAAGCATCTACTAATAATAAAGCCCCTTCACATGCGGCTAAAGCACGGCTTACTTCATAACTAAAATCAACGTGTCCAGGAGTATCAATTAAATTTAAAGTATAAGTTTCTCCTTTGTGAATATAATTAATTTGAATAGCGTGACTCTTAATGGTTATACCCTTCTCTCTCTCTAAATCCATATCATCCAATACCTGGTTCATCATTTCTCTTTCGGTAATGGTTTTGGTATGTTCTAACAAACGATCTGCCAAGGTGCTCTTACCGTGATCAATATGGGCGATGATACAGAAATTTCTAATATTCTTCATGTAGTGTTTCTAGTCTTTTAAATTCTATTGTAGTGCATTTATGATGGCCGTAAATTCAGATGCTATTAAAGAAGCACCTCCCACTAAACCGCCATCCACATCTTTTTGTGAGAACAGTTCTTTTGCATTAGCAGCTTTAACGCTACCTCCGTATAAGATGGAAATTTGATCTGCTGTAGATTGTCCGTATTTTGAAGCAAATACAGATCTAATGTAAGCGTGTATTTCTTGAGCTTGTTCACTTGTTGCAGTTTTTCCTGTGCCTATTGCCCAAATTGGCTCATATGCTATAACAACTTTGACAATTTGTTCAGCGCTTAAATGAAATAATGAATTTATTAATTGAGTTTCTACAAAACTATTTTGAGTACCTGCTTCTCTAATTTCCAAAGGCTCACCGCAACAGAAAATGGGTGTGCTGTCAACTGCTAAAACGGCATTTACTTTTTCTGCTAACAATGCATCAGTCTCTGCAAAATATTCTCTTCTTTCAGAATGTCCCAATACAATATGCTTCACACCAACAGATGAAAACATAGGAGCAGCAATTTCTCCTGTATAAGCTCCATTTGTTTTTTGATGACAATTCTGGGCTGCAACAAACATATTTTGCTTATTCGCTAATTTAGCTGCCACTTGATGAATATATATGGAAGGAACAGCAAAAATAGCTTCCTGATGAGCTGCTAAATGAAATGATGTTTGAAATAATTCGTCTAATAAAGCGTCCACTTCGGACTGACTTAAATTCATTTTCCAGTTTGCTGCTGCTATTTGCTTTCTCATTAGGTAATTTTTGAACTTTTTAAGCTATTATTAGCGCTGCAAAGGTAATCAAAAATTAAGCCCAAACCTATTTAAACGCTATAAATGAGCCTGTTTGTAAAGATGTTCTAAAACCATCTGCTCTTCTTGGGTAACTTCAAATCCTTTCATTTTCTTCCAATTTCCTAAATCTGTAATGACCTTCTCCAATGTATAGCCTGGTAAAATACCCCATGTAAAATTGGGTAGGTTTTTCGGTAATAACCCATTCCCAAAAATATTGGCACTTACTCCTATATATGAACCAGTATTGATACTAGATTGAATGGCAAATCTGCTATAATCACCCACTAACATCCCCATTTTTTGACCAATCGTATCCCAAACCTGTTTAGCTTCGTTCCATAATTGAACCTTGCCTGCCGAATTTTTGACATTACTATTGGATGTGCCAGCACCTAAATTGCACCAAAAACCAATAATACTATCTCCCAAATAGCCCTCGTGTCCTTTATTAGAAAAACCCATGATGATGGAATTCTTAATCTCACCGCCGGACAAACAATAAGGCCCAATACTAGTGGCTCCATAAATACTGGTATTCATTTTTACCACTGCTTTATTTCCTAAAACAAAGGGTCCTCTTATACTAGCTCCTTCCATTATAACTGCTTCTTTTCCAATATATATAGGGCCTTCACTTGCATTTAAATTTGAACATGAAATCTGCGCACCTTCTTCAATAAAAATTTGATCCTCCTGTATTAGTCTATTGGTGTCATTCACTTTCTGGGAACGACGATTTTGACTAACAATATCGAAATCTGTCCTAATGAAAGCAGCTTGTCTTTTAAGTAAATCAACACTATTTTCTACCCATTCCACGTTTTCAACGATGATGGGAGGCATTTCTGCTAATAAGATATTGGCAATATTTCTTTCTTTGGTTTTTGTAGCAATCCATTTGCCTGATGCAGTAATCAATTTTTCACCCTCTTGTAAGCCTTTAATTTGATCCAATAAAGAATTTTGTGGCACAATGGTGACATTAATAAAAGTTAAAGATTCGTTCGTTGACAAAAAAGAAGCATCGTATAAATCTTGTAAATAATTTTCTGTGAAAATTCCTGCATCTTGACCAAGATATTTCTCCCATCTTTCTTGAAAACTGTATAAACCAACCCTACATTCTGCTAAGGATCTAGTTAAGCTAAATGGATAAAAATTTGTTCTATCCGCAATGTCCACTAAAATAAATTGCATACTGCTAAAATACTAAACAATTTTTATAGTAAAAGACATCTATTCCTAACAGATGTTCTTTAATTGCTTATTTTTGAGTCCTAATTATTTTATATGCAATTTGGATATTTTAACTACCCTATGCCAGCAAACGAAACAGTGCTTTCATATGCTCCTGGCAGTCCCGAAAAAACCGCTTTAAAAAAAGCATTAGCAGATTTAAAAAAGAAAACGCTTGATATACCAATGTATATTGGAGGCAAGGCTGTTAGAACAGGTAAAAAAGTAGCTATTCATCCGCCCCATGAAATCAAACATCTTTTGGGTCATTTTCATGCCGGAAGTAAACAACATGTAGATCAAGCAATTAATACCGCTTTAAAAGTTCGTATTGGATGGTCAGAAATGAGTTGGGAATCAAGAGCTCATATCTTTTTAAAAGCAGCTGATTTGTTAGCAACAAAATATCGTTACGAAATGAATGCTGCGACTATGTTGGGTCAAAGTAAAAATGCCTTTCAAGCAGAGATTGATGCTGCTTGCGAATTAATAGATTTTTTAAGATTCAATGTTCATTTCTTAAGTCAAATATATCAGCAACAACCTATTTCTGCACCAGGTATTCATAATAGAATGGAATGGAGAGGATTAGAAGGATTTGTATTAGCTATTACTCCTTTTAATTTTACTGCCATTGGAGGTAACTTACCTGCATCAGCTGCAATGTGTGGTAATGTTGTTGTTTGGAAACCAGCTAACACCCAAATTTATTCTGCGCAATTATTTATGCGAATTTTAAAAGAGGCAGGATTACCAGATGGTGTAATCAATATCGTGTATGTTGATGGCCCAACATTGGGTGATACCTGTTTCAAACATCCTGAATTTGCTGGTGTACATTTCACAGGTTCTACAGGAGTATTCAATCATATGTGGAAACAAATTGGAGAAAACATTTCAAACTATAGATCTTATCCTAGAATTGTAGGTGAAACAGGTGGAAAAGATTTTGTAATGGTGCATCCAACAGCTGATGTAGATACAGTGGTAACTGCTTTAGCAAGAGGTGCTTTTGAATTCCAAGGTCAAAAATGTTCTGCAGCATCCAGAGCATACATACCAAGTAATATTGCAGCCGCTGTAAAAACCAAATTGGTAAAAGTAGTTCAATCTATGAAGGTTGGAACAGTGGAAGATTTTTCCAACTTTGTGAACGCTGTAATTGATGAAAAAGCATTTGATAGCATTACCAAATATATTAGCAAGGCAAAGAAAGATAAGAAAGCGAAAATATTAGTTGGTGGAAACTATAGTAAATCAAAAGGTTATTTTATTGAACCTACCGTGATAGAAACAACTGATCCAAAATACACTACAATGTGTGAAGAAATCTTTGGGCCTGTTTTAACCATCTATACGTATCCTGCAACTAAGTTTGAAAAAACATTGGATATTTTAAATAGCACTTCAAAATATGCTTTAACTGGTTCTATTATTTCACAAGACAGAGCATCCATCGAATTAGCTACACAAAAATTAAGACATGCAGCGGGCAATTTCTATATCAATGACAAGCCTACAGGTGCAGTGGTTGGACAACAACCATTTGGAGGAGCTAGAGCTTCAGGTACCAATGATAAGGCAGGAAGCATGTTGAATTTGTACAGATGGTTAAGTGCGAGAACTATAAAAGAGACATTTAACCCTCCAACTGACTATAAATACCCATTTTTAAACGAAGCATAGGTCTGTTTTTAGCCCATTTTTATGCGAAAAAACAGTATATTTGCTCCTCAAAATTAAAGGACTGTGGCCCAAAAATTTTCAAAAGAAACCTATCTGTACTGGTATGAATTGATGCAATTAATTCGTCAATTTGAATCTAAGTCTGAAGAAATGTATAAAATGGCTGGAAAAATCAGAGGATTTTTCCATGTGTACAATGGACAAGAAGCTATTGCTGCTGGTTGTATGACTGCTACTAACCATGAAGACCCATTTATTACAGGATATCGTGACCATGGTTTGGCTTTGGCAAAAGGAATGAGTCCAAACGCAGCTATGGCTGAATTATATGGTAAAGCAACAGGTTGTTCTAAAGGAAAAGGTGGAAGCATGCACTTATTTGATAAAGACAATTACTTCTTTGGTGGTCATGGTATTGTGGGTGCACAAATCGGCACAGGAGCTGGATTAGCTTTTGCTGAACAATATCGTGGATCTAAGAACGTGGTTTTGTGTTTCTTTGGAGATGGTGCTGCAAGACAAGGTATGTTACATGAGGTTTTCAACCTTGCAATGCTTTGGAAATTACCAGTTGTATTTATTTGTGAAAACAATAACTATGCGATGGGTACTTCCATTGAAAGAACAAGTAATGTGATTGATATATATAAATTGGCAGATGCTTATGATATGCCATCTGATAAAATAGATGGTATGACCACTGAATTAGTGCACGAAGGTGTAGCTAGAGCAGTAAAAAGAGCAAGAGATGGAGAAGGCCCTACTTTATTAGAAATGAAAACATACAGATACAAAGGGCACTCTGTATCTGATCCACAAAAATATAGATCTAAGGACGAGGTGGAAGAATACAAAAACCAAGATCCTATCACTAAAGTTGCTAAAAAAATATTAGAGAATAAATATGCATCTGAAGCAGATTTAAAAGCGATTGATGATAAAATCAATGCAATTGTTGAAGCTTCTGTAAAGTTCGCTGAAGAAAGCCCATGGCCAGATGATAGCGAAGTTTTAAAAGATGTTTATATTGACCAAAATTATCCTTTCATCGTAGATTAATTACAAACATTTATATGAGCGAATTACAACAAGAACAAATTTCAACAGAAAACTTTTTCAAAAAGAATCAAAAGTCTTTGACCTATGCATTAGTGGCTGCTATTGTATTGATTGTAGGATTTTTTGGATATACAGAATTATATCAAAAGCCTAGAGAAGCTAAAGCAGCTGATGCTATGTTTATGGCTGAAAAGTATTTTGCAAATGACTCTTCTAACTTTGTGTTAAATGGAGATGGTCAAAATAAAGGTGTTTTGTATATTATTAAAGAATTTAGTGGAACTAAAGCTGCTAACTTAGCTAAATACTATGCTGGAATTAGTTATTTCAGAATGAATGATTTTAATAAATCTATTGATTATTTAAAGGACTTCTCTACAGATGCTAAACAAATTCAGGCTGTAGCATATGGCACTTTGGGTGATGCTTATTCATCTTTAAACAAAGTGGACGAAGCGGTAAGTCATTATAAGAAAGCGGGTGAATATTTCCCAGAAGATGAAGCGATTTCTTCAGAATATTTATTCAGAGCAGCAGCATTTTTAGAATTGAATAACAAAACGGATGAAGCAATTGAAATATATACTAAAATCAAAAATGAATACCCAAAGTCAGAAAAAGGGATCATGGCTGATAAGTATATCAATCGATTAAAAATTCAACCTTAATTTTTATTGAGCCTCAACAAATGAGGCTCTTTTTTTGTTTATATTTGAGTATGAAAGTTCAATTATTCATCCCCTGCTTTATGGATCAATTATATCCACAAGTTGCCTTTAATACGATCAAAGTATTAGAAAAAGCAGGATGTGAAGTGATGTATAATCCCAATCAAACATGTTGTGGTCAACCAGCATTCAATGCTGGTTTCTGGGGTGAATCCAAAGACGTATGCACCAAATTTGTTCAAGATTTTGAAGGGGCAGATTATATCGTTTCTCCAAGTGCTAGTTGTACTGGTTTTGTCAGAAATAATTATGGTAAATTATTTGAAAACAATGCTTTTCAAAGTCCTGCTAAAAAAGTAAAACAACGCATGTATGAATTATCAGAATTCCTAGTGCAAGTGTTAGATATTACTAATTTAGGGGCAAGTTTTCCTGCAAAGATCACCTATCATGATAGTTGTGCTGGTTTAAGAGAATGTAAAATTAAAGAAGAGCCAAGAAAATTATTAAATGCTGTTGAAGGTATTGAAATTGTTGAAATGGCTGATGTAGAAACATGTTGTGGATTTGGTGGAAGTTTTGCAGTTAAGTATGACACCATTAGCACTTCTATGGCTGATCAAAAAATTGATCATGCAATTGCTACCAACGCTGAATATATCGTAAGTACAGATACAAGTTGTTTAATGCATTTAGAAGGAAGAATTAACCATCATGGTCAAGCTATTAAAGTGTTGCATTTAGCAGATATTTTATCAGCTGGATATTAATTTAAATTATTTTTTATGGCTTATTGGCTTATTAAATCTGAACCATTTAAGTATTCTTGGGATCAATTTGTAAAAGACAAGAAAACATTTTGGGATGGGGTAAGAAATTACGGTGCTAGAAATAATTTACGCTCCATGAATAAAGGTGATTTAGCTTTTTGGTATCATAGCAATGAAGGTTTAGAAATAGTAGGTATTGCTAAAGTGGTAAAAGAATCTTACCAAGATCCCACAACAGAAGAGACAGCATGGTTAGCAGTAGATTTTGCTCCACATAAAAAATTGAAAAATCCAGTTAAACTAGCAGACATCAAAGCCAATACCAATCTTAAAAATATGGCATTGGTTAAGTTAGGTAGACTTTCTGTTCAACCAGTTACGGAAAAAGAATGGGAAGAGGTAATGAAGATGAGTGAGGGGAAATGATCATTACTAGATGAGTCTTCAGAGAGTGACTCATCTAAAAAAGGTGTACCCAATAAATATTGCTATAACTACCCCAATTAAATCGGCCAATATACCAGCCCAAATGGCATATCTAACTTTTTTAATCCCCACACTTCCAAAATAAAGGGCAATAATATAAAAAGTAGTATCAGCAGAACCTTGAAATATAGAGGCTAATTTACCAACAAAGGAATCTGGGCCACTTGTTTGAAAAATATCCAACATCATTCCCCTAGCTCCACTCCCACTCAAAGGTTTCATAATGGCTACTGGTAATGCAGGTATAAAATCAGTATTAACACTCGTTAACTGTATTAAATAGGATAATCCATCTAAAATATAGGTCATAGCACCACTATCTCTAAAAACTCTAATAGCTACTAACATCGCTACTAAATAAGGTATAATTTTTAAGACTACATCAAAGCCATTCTTAGCACCTTCAATGAAAGCATCAAATACAGATACTTTTTTATACACTCCGCCTAGAATAATCATCACAATAATAAAAATCAACAATCCATTTCCTACCACTTTTGAAACCACTTCTTTATTGGCTGGTGTTAATCCATTTACCAATAATAAAATACCACTCATTAAACCAATTAAACCAAGTAACCAACTCACTAAAACTATATCCCATTTTAATTTTTGATAAAAACCCACCATTAAAATGGACGCCAATGTTGTACCAATAGTTGCCAATACACAGGGAATAAAAATACTAGCTGCATCAGTAGACCCTGCTGCTAGTCTATAAGATATTATAGTAAGCGGAATAATGGTCAGTCCAGAAGTATGTAGCACCAAGAACATAATTTGAGCATTGGTTGCTTTTTCTTTTTCGGGATTTAAACTTTGTAAACTCTCCATTGCTTTTAATCCAAAAGGTGTTGCGGCATTGTCTAATCCTAACATATTGGCTGAAAAATTCATCACCATTTGACCCATTGCAGGATGATTGGCAGGAACTTCTGGAAACAATCTGCTCAAAAATGGATTCATCCATTTAGCTAACTTTTGTATTGCCCCAGCCTTTTCGGCTATATTCATTAAACCCAAAAAGAAAACCATGGTGCCAGCTAAAGGCAATGCGACATCCATTACAGATACTTTAGCAGAATCAAATATTCCATCTGCCAATAGCTTAAATATGGCTGTATCACCCAAAAAAATCAATTTAAACAAGGCAATTGTAAATGCAATTACAAAAAAGGCCACCCATATGATATTTAAAGCCATATAATCTAATTGTTTATGGTACTAATATAGCCCATTTTGCATTTAGAATTGTATTTTTGCGGTCATAAAAATCATTTCAATTATGGCTTTACAAGCAGGCATCGTGGGATTACCAAATGTAGGAAAATCGACTTTATTTAACGCAGTAAGTAATAGTGCAAAAGCACAAGCTAGTAATTATCGTTTTTGTACTATTGAGCCAAATGTCGGTTTGGTAGATGTGCCAGACAATAGATTAGATCAATTAGCTGAATTAATTATACCTCAAAGAATTGTTCCAACCCAATTGGAAATTGTGGATATTGCTGGTTTAGTGAAAGGTGCTAGTAAAGGGGAAGGATTAGGTAACAAATTCTTAGCGAATATTAGAGAAGTAAGTGCTATTATTCATGTCATTAGATGCTTTGAAGACGAAAATGTATTAAGAGAAGAAGGTGCCATTAACCCAATTAGCGATAAAGAAATTATTGAAACTGAATTACAGTTAAAAGATTTAGATAGTGTTGAAAAGAAGATGCAACGTTCAGAAAAAATGGCCAAAACTGATCCAAAAGCAAAAGCAGAATTAGAAGTTTTACAAAGATGTAAAGCACACTTAGAGCAAGGTAAAAGCATTCGATCAATGGGGATGTCCAAAGAAGAAAGAGTGGCTATTGCAGATATATTTCTTTTAACAGAAAAGCCAGTGATGTATGTTGCTAATGTTGATGAAAAATCGATGCATACTGGCAATGCCTTCTCTGAAAAATTAGTAGCTATGGCAAAAGAAGAAGGTGCAGAAGTCATTGTAATGTGTAATAATATTGAAGCTCAAATATCTGAATTAGAAGATGCTGATGATAAGGCATTGTTTATGGAAGAATACCAAATGAAAGAACCTGCATTAAATAGATTGATCCAATCTGCATACAAATTATTGAATTTAGAAACTTATTTTACTGCAGGTGTTCAGGAAGTTAGAGCTTGGACAATTGAAAAAGGTTGGAAAGCGCCACAAGCAGCTAGTGTTATTCATACAGATTTTGAAAAAGGATTTATTAAAGCGGAAGTGATTGCATTTGATGACTATATTAAATTCAAAAGTGAAGCAGCCTGTAGAGATAATGGTAAATTAAGAATTGAAGGAAAAGAATATATAGTAAAGGACGGGGATGTAATGCATTTTAGATTTAATGTTTAATTCATTGACATGAGAGCAGTAAGTTTATGTATAATTTCATTATGGTTATTGGCTTGTAATACAGCAAATAATACTACAGAAAGTACGAATGTAAATAATTTGGACGCTCCAAAAGTTTTACAATATGAAATTGTTAAAATACATCCGCACGATACGAGCTCTTATACACAAGGTATAGTATTCAATGGAGAAAAATTAATTGAAAGCACAGGAAATTATGGCAGAAGTATACTTCACATTTTAGATCCCAATATGAAGCAGGTTGGTGCTAAGGTAATATTACCTTCAACTGATTTTGGGGAAGGCACTACCCTTTTTAATAATAAAATTTATCAGCTCACCTGGAAGGAAAAAAAAGTAATGGTTTACGATGCTACAACCTTAACTAAAATTAAAGAGTTATATTGGCCATATGAAGGTTGGGGTTTAACTCATAATGATTCTTCCATAATTGTATCTACCGGTGGAAGCAATATTTATTTTGTTAACCCTGAAGACTTTTCCATTCAAAGAACCATTGGGGTATATAACAAATTTGGTTATGTTAGTGATATAAATGAATTGGAGTACATTGATGGTAAAATTGCTGCAAATATCTATTTAACCAACGATATTGTGTTTATTGATCCAATTTCAGGTCAAATTAAGGAAACAATTAATTTTGATCAATTGTTGGCACAGGCAAATGTGAATTATAATCCAGCAAGTATTGATCCAGGATATGTATTAAATGGAATTGCATATCACCCTACAAAGAAAACTATTTTTATTACTGGAAAGTGCTGGCCAATTATCGCAGAGATAACTATTAAATAATTAAAGTCCTTTCTTTTTTATTTCGTAAATGACAGAACTTGCTCTCTGAGAATTATTAATGGCTTTTAAATTAGATATAGTTGCAATCACTAAAGCTTTTATAATTCCAAAGAATCCCGATTTCTTATATTTCTCACTTAACAAGCTCACATAATAACTATCATACCACATAGGTTTTGTTTGAACCAGATGCATGTCAAACTGTTTCAATAACAATTGAATGGAAGTAGGTGAAAAATGGTATAAATGCCTTGGGACATCATAAGCAGCCCAATACTTTTTATAATATTGAGCATCATAGCTTGTATAATTAGGTACAGCAATAATTAGTCTACCATTGGGTTTAAGAATTGATTTAAATGCCTTCATATAGCCTTTTAAATCATGTACATGTTCCAAAACATGCCACAAACAAATTACATCATGAGAATTTTCAGGAATTTGAAATAAGGTTTCAGGTGTTTGTAATTGTAAATTGTAATTCTCCAATGCTTTTTGTCTACTTGACGCATCTGGCTCTAATGCAGTAACTTCCCATTGTTTTTCTTTCATACAATGAGCAAAAGCACCTGTACCTGCTCCTACTTCTAATAATTTACCCTTGTATCCTGTAAATAATGACTGTACCCAACTAGATTTTTGATTTAAGGTTCTATTTCTTACAGCATGATACATTTTATTCATCCACCCAGATCTTGTATCAGTATGGGAAATATAGTCAGGGAAATTATAATATGGGGCAATTTGATCTATTGATGGTATAGGAAAAGTATATCTTAAGGTACAATGAGCACATTCAATTATTTCAAAAGACTCATTGGTGAGCGAATAATCTTTAGTATGTAACAAATTAGCAATATATATTTTATTACAAATTGGACAAGGATTAAATGGCTCTTTGTGCATTATTAATGATAAAATTTAAATAAAATTGCTAATAAAGAAAGAATAGCTATAATAGATGCCATTAATACCCAGTTATCTTTATCTTCTTCTGATGTATCTTCCAAAATAACATTGTTTGTTACTTTATCAAAAAATACATCAGTATAAAAATCACTACTTACAAAATGATTTTGCCAATTTAATATGCCATTGTTAAAAATAAAAGTACCTAAACTCTCTAGTGGAATTTGTTCTTGATGACCATCAAATAAGGATTGTAAAAAATGCTCATATTGAATGGCTGCTTGTTCTGTGGAAATCCCTAAACTATCTGCAAGAAAAATATAGAAGTGTTTTGTAGGTACTGAAGCAATAGGTTCAAAAAGTATGGACTCCATGGGAGCATCAATACCTTTATCATTAAAAGATGCTTGTTTCTTTTGCCATTTTAAACAACCCCAAGACAACAAATCTAATTGTCCATTTTCAATAAAATATTGTTCTAGTATTGCTTTCATTTATTTTCTGAATGAGTAGATGATTCCTGCAGTAATTTGTGCACCTAAGGATGGATAATTAGCCCATCTCTCATATGGCTTATCTAATAAATTTTCTCCTCTAGCCCAAACACTCCAAGCAGAAGATAATTTGTAACTGAAACCTGCATTTAAAACAAGTACATTTTTTAAATCAAAGGCTCTATTATTAGCCTCAAATTGTGCAGCGCCAGTCCAATACTGTGCCGATGCTTCAATAATCCACTTTTTATTTGGTAACCAATTTAAAGTAGATTTAATTTCTAGAGGCAATATACCCCAAGGTTTTGCATTTTCTTTGATAATATTAAATTGTCTGTAATTGAATTTATTGATGAACAAAAACTTATCACTAAATTGATATCTTAAGTTTGCATCTATTTCCAATGTTGCAGCTCTTTTTTCAAAAATTGCTTGATATTTTAAACCAAAAGTATTTACATCCGTTCCATGTATTTGATTAAAAAATGGTAAATTTCTATATTCATTAATAGAAACTCCAATACTATAATCTAGGCGCTTACCAGAACTTACATCTACAGTGATATACTTCCTTTCATTGGAAGTAATTAGCATATTTTGCACAGGCATTATCCAAGGGTTTTGAATTGCCAAACCTGAATATAAGTTATTATCAAATAAGGTAGTCCATCCGGTTTTAACCAAGTAATTGGTATCTGTTAACTTTTTTTGTAAATGGATATTTGGATAGAATTTGTATTCATCTTTATTGACCCATACTGGACTTGCCCCTGCTTTGATAATAGTACCCCATTTTTCGATACTTATTGCCGGATCAGCTCTTAAAATGGTATTTTTTTGGTGAATAATACCAGTGGGATTATACTGACTAAAACTATAACTTACATCTAAGTTAAATTTAATCTTATTTCTGAATTGAAAATACATTGGATTACTGATTTCATACCAAGTATTGGTGGCATCAATAATACCTTGGAAATGCTCAAACTTAGCAATTGGATGGATATTGAATAGCCTTTGTTTTACTTTAGTATTTAATAAAGCAAACGAAGCACCCATATGCTCAAAATTATGTTCGTAATTGGATTCAGGCAAAATTAATGAGTTAGGTACTAAACCAAATCTATAACGCTGACTATGATTATAAAATAATTGAGTTTGAATATTATTGTATTTATTAATATACTGATCCCCAATATATTTTGCACCTAATTCTCTAATAATTTGTAGTCTATAATCGGTACCTGTAGATGCTTCATTAAATAAAGTAATGGAATGTGTATTTTTCCATTTATCTACGTTATTGATACTTAATTGAGCATATTGATGTGAAAAGTTACCAAAACCAATTTTAAAATTGGTGATATTGGTTAGGCTTACCAAAGAGTCATGTACAATTGCTCTTGGTACTAATGAAATGGGTCTATATTCAAAACTTAAATTTTGACTTGGTACTTGATAGTTTAAAAATACTGCTGAAGTGTCTGTTGTAGCAGTTGCATTCACAAATCCAATCTTTGCTACATACTTCAACTGAGGTTTAAATGCAGATAATATAGTCACTACTTTCTCTGGAACTGAATCTGACTTTGTAGGAGCCACAGTTACAGTTGTTTCATTTAATAATTCATTTAAATTAACCTTATTGATAGAAGTTGTTTTTGCATTTGCAGCAATAGTTCTATTATTTTTCTTTTTAGAAGTCTTCTTTTTAGTAATACTTGTTTTTTGTTTTTTTCTTTGCTTCTTTTTAGCCTCTACAGGTGTAGCAATAACACAGATGGTTATTAAAAGAAAAATATATTTTAATAAATGCTTCATGGTTATTTAACGGTATTTGTAGATTCTGTAATAGCTTTTAATTTGTCTTGAGCAATTAATTTCAAAGTTGCATCATTGGCATTTTCGGCAACACTTTTATACGTAGCAATTGCATTGAAATAATCCTTTTGAGCAGTATAAATATCACCCAATAAAATATAAGCTTTAGTAACCCAATAATCATAGGCTGCTTGTTTTTTAATAACATCAAAAGCCGTTTTTTCAGCAAGGCTTAATTTATTTTGTGCTAAATACAATGCAGCTAATTGGTAATGCGCATCTGCAGTGATGGTGGAAGGATTAGACTTAATGATTTTAGATAAAACCAAATAAGCAGCACTTGTGTCTTTATTGTTTACATTGTAATGAAATAATGACATATTAGCCATTTGGATATCATCTGTAGCAGCTGATTTATCTGCTAATATTTGTTGAGCTGTTATAGAAGCCTCCTCCCATTTCTGTGCTTTGTATTGACATCTTAATAAACCTTTATAAGCTTCCATTTTATTCTCTTGCTGTGTGGCAATTTTTAATAGAATACTAAAATATGACTCAGCTAAAGATTCATTCTTTAAGTTAAAATAATTCAATCTAGCAGCTAATAATGCAGCTCTTTCAGCAAATTTATTGGGTGACTGATCGGCTACTATCCCAAAGTACTTTGCTGCTGTATCATATTGTTCTTTAGAATAAGCAATTTCAGCAATTAAATAGTTTGCATCTAATTGATATTTACCCTTAGGGAAAGCTTGTAAATACTTAGTAAAACCTTGCGCTGCCTCAGGATACATTCTTTGTTCATATTTGATAATCGCAGATCGATATACTAAAGAGTCTTGTTCGTTAGTAGATAATGACTTGCCAAAATCATTCATGAACTGTACAAATAACTCTGGAGTTTGGTCTTCAATAAATATATTTCTGACAAACTCAACTGCATTATCTGATTCACTGGAAGTTGGATAGCCAGCAAACAAGTCTCTAAATGTTTGCAAAGCCATTACATTCTTATTTAAATTAAAATAAACAATCCCTAGTTTATAGTGTGCTTGGGGATAGAATGCAGATGCCGATCTATCAATTATGATTTTTGACAATGGAGCAATAGCTTCTTGGAAATTTTCATGATTAATGTAAGTATCTGCTAATTCTAATCTTGCATCATTTAAATAGGTTGAATTAGGGAATAAATTTTCAAATTCTTTCAAAATTTTAACCTTTTCATTGGTCTGCCCCATCCCACCCAAAATATTAGCTTTTTGTAATGTAGCATAGTCAACATAATTCCATACTAAATCAATTACTTGTTGATAAGCATTTAAGGCTTGTTTGTATTGCTTTAACATCATTTGGCAATCTGCCACTCTAACAAAAGCGTCTTTTTGATAATTTTCAAAAGCGTTATTAGGATTATTTACTGTGGACGAACTAAAGTAATCCATTGCTTTTTGATAATTGTTATTTTTTAAATAGCAGTACCCCAATGTATATTTTGCATGTTTTACCCCAACTTCTCCTTGCTCAACAGGATCATTTATAAATAACTCTAAATATTGAATACTTTCTTGAATTCTACCAAGTTTATATGACAATTCTCCTAACCAGAAAATAGTGGGTTGTAAAACTTTGGCATTGTATGGCAAAAACTGTAATTGACTAAATAAGGAATATGCTTTTTCAATTTGACCATCATTTAAGTATAAACAAGCTCTACCATAAACAATATTTGGATAAATTTTCAAAAGATCAATACCTGGTTGTTTAATTTTATCATAGGCTTCGTAAGCTTGAATAAAATTATTACTATAAGCTAAAGCAGAAACCCAAAGAGATTTTGCTTCGGCGTTATAAGTTGAATTAGGATAACTGCTTAAAAACTTATCTAAACTTGAGGTAGCAGTACTGTATTCTTTTAACTCAAAACAAAGTTTAGCATAATTGAAAAGGGAGATTTCTTTCTGTTCTAAATTTTGAGATTTTGTTGCACACAACAAAAAAGCATTTTTTGCACCCAACTTATCTTTCGTCTTCAAATAAGAAGTGGCTAATAAATACATACTATTTTGCCCTAGAGAGTCTTCTATATTAGCCAATTGCTTGAAACCTTCTATGGCTTTATTCCATTCTTGAGACTGAAAGTAACAGAAGGATAATTGATATAAATCTTGTGTTTCTACTTTCTTTTGTGTAGCAACATATTGTGCTAAGTAAGGTAAAGCCTTATTGTATTCTTTCTTTTCAAATAATAAATGCCCCATCAACTGTCTTAATTGAACATCATAATATTGGTCAGGTAGTTTGAGTGCATTTTCACAATTAGTCATGGCAGCATCTACATCTCCCAAGAAATAGTATAATTGACTAATATAAAAAGGTGCCAACTTGCTATAATGCTTATTAGCAGAAGCTATTTGAAAACAACTTAATGCCAATTTAAAATCCTTTCTTTCTAATGCAATAAATCCAGCATAATAATTTGCATCAGCATAATAGGTTGAATTTTTAACCTGTCTTACATTGTTTAATAAAGCAGCTGCTTTATCCCAATCTCCTGTTTTAAAATACAAATAACCTTGTTGAAATTTCATTACTAAAATTTCAAAGTTTTCTAAATCATCAATACTTACTTGCTTAAATGATTTAATGGCTAATGATTCACTGTTGTGTTTAAAATAATATTTACCTAATAAAAAACTTAATCTTGATTTGTAGATACGATTATTTGTCTTTTCAATCCATACAGATGCCATACTAGGAGCATATGGTTTATCCAAGGCTAAAGACAAAGCAAAATAATAATAACTTATGTCGTCTTTTTTTTCTTCAAAAGTATAAGCTGATTGAATGTGCTGATAAGCAGTTAAAGTGTCTCCTTGTCTCAAGGCTTGCATCCCTTTATCAAAGATATCTTTTAAAGGATGGCTGTATTGAACCGATTGTGCGTTCAATGTAATACAACTACCCATTATTAAAAGAAAACAAGCTATCCAATTTCTAATCTGTAACATAAATACCAATGTTTTTTATAATATGGTAAAATTACGGCCATTTATACAACGATTTAGCAAATCAACTTATTGTGGAAAAACAGATTAGATTCGTAATTTTGTCAACAATCACAATAAACATGTACGAGCACAATACCCAAATTAGAGTTAGATATGCCGAAACGGACAGAATGGATGTCGTTTATTACGGTAATTACCCGCAGTATTTTGAAGTAGGTAGAGTTGAAAGTCTTAGATCATTAGGAATTAGCTATAAGGATATTGAAGATATGGGCATTATTTTGCCAGTAGTGGATTTGCAGATAAAATACCTTAGACCTGCTATGTATGATGATTTATTAACCATCAAAACCATTATAAAAGAATTACCCATCGACCATAAAATCACTTTTTATCAAGAAGTATACAATGAAGCAGGTAAATTATTAACACTGGGCACTGTCAAGTTGTATTTTATGGATCAAACCCTTCAAAATAAGGCATCTATGCCGCCAATGATGCTTGAAAAACTAAGGACATATTTTAGTTAAACCGCCATTTTTTGGTTTACTTTGCAGCCTAATATAAACAACCTCAATGTCTATTCAAGCAAGTATCATTACCATTGGAGACGAACTTTTAATTGGTCAGGTAATTGACACCAATAGTGCTTTTATAGCACAGCAATTAAATGCCATTGGCGTATCCTTGAAACATAGAGTAGCTGTGGGTGATAATGCAAAAGATATTACAGAAGCCATTGATCTTGCCATTAGCCAAAATAGCGTTGTAATACTTACAGGTGGATTAGGGCCTACTGCCGATGATATTACCAAACCCCTTTTGAACAGCTATTTCGGAGGCAAAATGATGGTTCATCAACCTACATTAGATCATATTACCTATATTTTTGAGCAAATCCACAAAAAGCCGATGATTGATCGCAATCGAAAGCAGGCTGAAGTCCCGGATGTTTGCGAGGTTTTATTCAATGAAAAAGGTACTGCTCCTGGAATGATGTTCAATAAATTGAACACATTGGTATTCTCTCTTCCAGGGGTTCCTCATGAAATGAAGTGGTTAATGACGGAACAGGTAATTCCAAGAATAAAGAATCATTTTAAAACCAACCCCATTAGTCATAGAACCTTATTGACAGCAGGTATTGGGGAATCATTTTTAGCAGAATTAATTAAAGATTTTGAGCAAAATTTACCCAATGAAGTAAAATTAGCCTATCTACCTAATTATGGGATGGTTAGGTTAAGACTCACCAGTTCAGGATCCGATGAGAAAGCATTGAATAACCAATTAGATGCCTTATTTGCCAACTTAAACGCATTGGTGAAGGAATATTTAGTAACTGATCAAGATGAGACCATGGAAATGGTGGTGGGTAAAATGCTAAAATCAGCTAACCAAACGGTTGCAACTGCGGAAAGTTGTACAGGCGGATTTATAGGTCATTTATTGTCCAAACATGCTGGATCCTCTCAATTTTATACAGGGGGCATTATTAGTTATGATAATAGAATCAAAACGGAGTTTTTGGATGTTCCAACAGAAATATTACATACAGTGGGAGCAGTAAGTAAGGAAGCGGTAGAACAAATGGCTATAGCTGTAAGAAAAAAAATGAATACAGATTATGCCGTATCAGTAAGTGGCATCATGGGGCCATCTGGCCAAACGGACGAAAAACCATTGGGAATGGTATGGATTGGAGTAGCCAATAAGGAAAAAGTGGTATCCAAGGTTTTGTACCTGAGATTTGACCGACATAAGAACATAGAAGTTACTGCTACTCAAGCGATAAATTTACTTAGGTTGTTAATAATCAATAAGATTTAGTCTTATTTTTGCTTAAAATTATCCCATATGCCAATTGTTGATTTGGTCTTGCCAAAACTGGGTGAAAGTATCATGGAGGCTACTATTTTAAAGTGGCATAAAAAAGTGGGCGATACTATTCAACTAGATGAAACATTATTGGATATTGCAACAGACAAAGTAGATAGTGAAATCCCTTCAACTGCTGAAGGTATCATAACAGAAATTTTATTTGAAGTAAATAGTGTTGTTCCTATTGGAACAGTCATTGCAAAGATTGATTCTAAGAAGGCAACAGAAACACCCAAAGTAACAAGTCCATCTATCTCAACAATACCTACAGCTGCAAATTCACCTGTACCTGTTCCACCTACTACCCCAACTCCTGCTCCTAAACCAGTAGCAATTGTTGATGTAAAAGAAGAAGTACCATTTGCACCAAGTCCAGTTACAAATACCATTTCACATCAATCAACAGAGCAAAAGTTTTACTCTCCATTAGTCATTAGCATTGCACAAAGTGAAGGTATTAGTATGCAAGAGCTACAAGAAATTCAAGGCACAGGAAATCAAGGAAGGGTTTCCAAAAAAGATATTATTGCATATATAGCTGATAAAAAAGCTGGAAAAATAAATCCAAAAAATACGGCTGAACAATCAACACCTACTTCGTTAAATAATGAACAAAGTATTGCGTCCAAACCAATTCAAATTTACAATGAGCCTTTGCCAGATTTTATGCAGAATGCTGCCAATCAAAAATTAGCGCAGCCTGAAGATGTTATTATCTCTGGTAATGTTGAAATTGTGGAAATGGATCGTATGCGTAAGCTTATTGCTAAACATATGGTGGATAGCGTTCATACCAGCCCACATGTTACTTCCTTTGTTGAAGTAGATGTTACGAATATGGTGGTTTGGAGAGATAAAGTAAAGAATTTATTTGAAAAAAGAGAAGGCACGAAACTGACATTTACTCCAATGTTTATAGAAGGGATTGCTTCTGCTTTAGAACAGTTCCCAATAATTAATGCTAGTATTGACGGAGACAAGATTCTATACAAGAAAGATATCAATATTGGAATGGCTACTGCTTTACCATCAGGCAACTTAATCGTACCAGTAATCAAAGGTGCTAATCAATTAAGTATTGTTGGTTTAACCAAAGCAGTGAATCAATTAGCCAATGCTGCAAGAAATAACCAACTAAAACCTTCAGATACTCAAAATGGTACTTTTACCGTAACCAATGTGGGTACATTTGGTAGTATTATGGGTACGCCAATTATTAGTCAACCACAAGTGGCAGTCTTAGCATTAGGCGCCATCAAGAAAAGACCAGTGGTTGTAGAAACTCCTGCTGGAGATGCAATACTGGTTAGACATATGATGTACTTGTCTATGAGCTATGATCACAGAATTGTTGATGGAGCTCAAGGAACTCAGTTTTTAGCCGCAGTTGCAAAAAACTTTGAAGCATGGGATATCAATAGACAATGGTTCCAATATCTATAAGCCCATTGTTCTATTTTCATCACAACCCGCACTCCAACTTTTTAGTTCTCAAATTTTGTCAAACTATTTTGAATATTCTTTGTTATAAATTTCATAAATATTTGTTTTAATATGAAGTCTATTTCATTAGTCATAATAGCACTTTTTTGTTCGATAATCATCAATGCTCAAACCAAGGGTACTATATCTGGTTGGATCGTTAATAAAAACACACAAAATCCAATAGCTGGTGTTACCATAAAAGTTCTTAATACGCCTTATTCAACCATTTCAGATAGTTTAGGTAATTATCGATTAAATAATATTCCTACTGGACAGTATCAGGTAGTTTTTACCTCATTGGGAAGTATCCCCTACACTTTATACAATGTGGTGGTAAGTTCTGGTAATGAGACCATTAATACGATTGAATTATTGCCCCAGGAAGTCACATTAAAGGAAGTATTGATTGGTGGCAATAGAAGAACAGTAAGAGCTGCATCATTGGAAACTCCTTTAAGTGTACAGAAATTAACTGCCGAAGAAATTAAATCTAGCCCAGGAAGCAATTTTGATATTTCTAAAGTGGTGCAAACTTTACCTGGTGTAACCGGATCGGCGAGTACAAGTGCAGGATTTAGAAATGATATCATTGTTAGAGGTGGTGCACCTAATGAGAATGTATTTTATTTGGATGGAATTGAGATTCCAGTAATCAATCATTTTTCTACGCAAGGAAGTGCTGGGGGCCCACAAGGAATTCTAAATGTCTCATTCATTGACGAAGTAAAACTATCTACATCTGCTTTTGATGCAAAATTTGATAATGCATTGTCATCTGTATTTGAATTCAAACAAAAAAGAGGGAATCCCAAAAAACTAGAGACCAATATCAGGATGGGTGCAACAGAATTTGCAAGTACATTCAATGGTCCTTTATCAAAATCTGGCAAAACAACATTTTTAGCATCTGCAAGAAGAAGCTATTTACAATATTTGTTCTATGTATTAGACCTTCCTATTCGTCCTAATTTCTGGGATTTTCAATATAAAATAACTCACCAAATTGACCCAAAAACTACATTGACATTCCTTGGTATTGGGGCGATCGACGATTTTTATTTTGTAGCTCCCAGAAATGCAACTCCAGAGAAAATTTATGCATTAAATTCAAGTCCCTCTATTAATCAATGGAGCTATACCATGGGAGTTTCACTCAAAAGATTAATCAATAAAGGATTTTGGACATTGAGTATGAGCAGAAACCATTTAAACAATGTGAATGAAAAGTATGAAGATAATTTATCTCAAAATAAAGGAGAATTAACATTACAATTTAGATCTAATGAGATTGAAAATAAATTAAGATTTGATATTACAAAAAACCTTTTAGGGATCAAATGGACTACTGGCGCTAATTTACAAACAGTTGAATATGATAATTATACATTCCAAATTTTAAAGAATTTTATCCCAACAGCTACAGGACAAGTATCTTCAAATCCTTTGACATATAATTATTTTACTGACTTAGCATTTAAAAGATATGGTGCATTTTTTCAAATGGGAAAGAGAGCATTTAATAACAGATTAGGAATAAGTGCTGGTATTAGAACGGATGGAAATGGTTTTAATAATTCCGGAAAAGATTTTATGAGCAGGATCTCTCCAAGAATTGGGTTGAGCTATGTATTAACGGATAAAATTAATTTAAACGCATCCATTGGAAGATATTTTAAAGTAGCTCCCTTAACAGTTCTTGGATTTAAAGACTTAAATGGGAATTATGTAAATAAAAATGCAGATTATATCGGAAGCAATCATTATGTCGCTGGAGTAGAATACATCCCCAATGATGCAAGTAGATTTACTGTAGAAGTTTTTGCTAAAAGATACTTTGGAGTACCCATAAGTATTCAAAAAGGAATTAGCTTATCTAATTTAGGTGCTGATTTTAATATCTTAGGAAATGAACCTATAAGCACAACAGGATTTGGTAGAAGTTATGGATTTGAATTATTTGCACAACAAAAATTAACCAAGCGATTTTTTGGAGTTGCCAGCTATAGTTATTTCAAAAGTTCTTATACAGATTTTTCAGGAAAGTTTATTCCAAGTGCTTGGGAGAATGTTCATTTATTGAGCCTAACTGCAGGCTATAAATTAAATAGGAATTGGGAATTAGGTTTGAAATTTAGATTCCAAGGTGGAACTCCTTATACCCCATTTGATAGTGTGGCAAGTAGATTAAATTTTCTTACTTTAAGACAGGGCGTTTTGGATTATTCAAGATTGAATACGCTTAGAGTGAATCCATTTAATTCTAGTGATTTAAGAATAGATAAAAAATATTATTATAAAAAAGCCACTTTGGATTTTTTCTTAGATATCACCAATTGGTATGGCAGTACCAGTGTAGCTCCAAGTGCATACATATTTGAATCTAATCCAGATGGAACTTTCAAGACTACAGATGGAAAGCCTATCAATAAAGATGGTTCTAATGCAATACCCTCTTTAGCTGACGGCAATCAGGTATTTATAACTCCAACAATAGGATTTATATTAGAATTCTAAAGTGATTTTAATAAGAATATATAGTAGCTAAAGAAAAAAACTTACATATACTCGCTTTATATTTTTGATAAAGCGACCTGTAATATGTTGCCATTGCATATTTAGTACACCTAAAATGGCTTCTTTAATAATACCTTTTGACATTTTACTTACCCCAATTTTTCGATCAATAAAAGTGATTGGCACTTCTTTTAATTTAAAACCCAACCTCCAGGATGCAAATTTCATTTCAATTTGAAAGGCATATCCTATAAAATTTACCTTATCTAAATTAATGGCAGCTAATACTTTACTTTTATAACAAACAAACCCAGCGGTAGGATCTTTTACTGGCATACCAGTTATAATTCTCGTGTAGGCCGACCCCCCTTTAGAATAAATTAATCTATCTAAGGGCCAATTTTCAGTTGCACCACCCTTTACGTATCTACTTCCAATTGCAACATCAGCTCCATCAATTTCACAGGCTGTATATAACCTTTCTAAATCTTTGGGATTATGAGAAAAATCGGCATCCATTTCAAATATATAATCATATTCTTTGGACAATGCCCATTTAAATCCATGAATATATGCAGTACCCAAGCCTAGTTTACCCGCTCTTTCTTCTAAAAATAATCTACCAGGATGTTTAGGGATATTGTCTTTAATGATTTGAGCAGTTCCATCTGGTGATCCATCATCAATTACTAAAATATCATACTCCCCTTGTAGAGATAAAACTGTATTAACGATGGAAAGAATATTCTCCTTTTCGTTATAAGTTGGTATGATGACTAATTTTTTCACTGACTAGGGGGTATAGTGATTTTATATTGTATGAGGTGTAAATATAAACTATTTATTTAATATCGACTTATTTAGGATTTCTGTCAGCTTTTGTTTGGTATGGAGTGCAAAATCTCCTTTCATCATCCAATCATAGTATTGTGGTTCCTCCTTAAGTACTTGAGTTACAGGTTTCCCCTTGTGTTTACCGAAATTAAAAACGGCCACCCCATTTTCATAAATAAACCTTCTTGCAAAGTCAATGATTTGGTCTTCACCAGTAAATTTTACGATAGATTCAACCGTATTTCCAATCTGAGGATACTTAACCACTTGAGCTTCTAAAACTTCAAATGTTGCCATTGCATCTGCTTCTGCAGTGTGCGCATCCTCTAAATTTTTATCACAATAAAATTTATAAGCAGCTGAAAGCGTTCTTTGCTCCATCATGTGAAACACTTTTTGAACATCCAATAATTTTCTTGACAACATATCAATTTGAATACCTGCTCTTAAAAATTCCTCATTCAACATAGGTATATCAAAACGATTACTATTATATCCTGCCAAATCAGCTCCTTCAATAAATTGTTTTATCTCATTTGCTATTTGTTTAAAAGTTGGTGCATCTTTAACCATTTCGTCTGAAATTCCATGTACTTCAGATGCGGCTGCTGGAATGGGCATTTCCGGGTTCACCAATTTCCTTTTAATTTGCTTTGTTCCATCTGGCATAATTTTGATAATAGCTATTTCTACAATTTTATCAAGACTTACATTGATACCAGTTGTTTCTAGGTCAAGAAAACAAATAGGATGGCTTAGTTGTAACTGCATACTTTTAATTATGTTGTGAAGTTAAACAATTAAAAGTTTAAGCATTCAATTCTATTAAAATAGTTGGAATAATTTGACTAATTTTACGGCAAAATTTCTTTTCATGAACTGGATACCATTGACTAGTGAAGCACAATTAGAAAACATCAAATTAAATTCGGCTAATACACCACAAGTAATATTTAAACATAGTACAACTTGTAGTATTTCAAAAATGGCTTTATCGAGATTTGAAAGGTCAACTGCACCAGATGGTGTGGACTTTTATTATCTTGACTTATTGAATTATAGACCAATTTCTAATGCCATTGCTGAAATATTTCATGTACACCATGAGTCCCCTCAAATATTATTAATCAAAAAAGGCGAGTGCACTTATGATGAAAGTCATTATGGTATCATGATGGATGAGCTCATTGAACAGATCCAAAAAGACTAATTACATTTTTCTATCACCATTGCTGATGCTCCCCCTCCTCCATTACAAATAGCAGCTGCACCAAATTGTTTCTGATGGTGTTGTAATATATGTGCTAGAGTAACAATAATTCTTGCACCACTACAACCTAATGGATGGCCTAGAGAGACCGCCCCACCATGTATATTTACTTTGGAAGCATCAATTTTAAGCAATTGAGTATTCACAATACCTACAACTGAAAATGCTTCATTAAATTCAAAAGCATCTATTTGATCCATTGTTATATTTGCTTTTGTTAATGCCTTGGGTAAGGCTAATGAAGGTGCTGTAGTAAACCATTTTGGATCATGTTCAGCATCCGCAAAACTTATAATCTTTGCAATTGCCTTAAGTCCCAATGCTTTTAATTTTTCGCCACTCATTAGTAAAACAGCTGCCGCTCCATCGTTCATTGTACTAGCATTCGCAGCCGTTACTGTACCTTCTTTAGTAAATGCTGGTTGAAGTGCATTAATTTTGTCAAACTTTACATTGAATGGCTCTTCATCTTTATCAACAATGATTGGATCTCCTTTTTTTTGTGGAATTGCAATAGGCACAATCTCTTCTTTAAATAGTCCTTTTTCAGTAGCTAATTGTGATTTTTGATAACTAGCTACGGCAAAATCATCTTGATCAGCTCTAGATATAGCGTGTTCTTTAGCACAAAGATCAGCGAAATTACCCATAGCTACTTTATCATAAACATCTACTAAACCATCTTTTGCTAACCCATCTAGTACAGTAATATCACCGTATTTATTACCCCATCTTTGATGGGTATTATAGAATGGTACATTACTCATACTTTCCATACCACCAGCTATCATAATATCAGCATCTCCTAATAAAATAGATTGTGCTGCTTGTGCAATACTTTTCATGCCACTTGCACAAACTTTATTTACCGTCGTACAAATAACCTTATGAGGCAAGCCACCATAAATTGCAGCTTGTCTAGCAGGCGCCTGACCTAGACCTGCTTGAAGGACAGACCCAAAAACAACTTCATCTACTGAAGATGGATCTAATTGAACTTTATCAAGTACTGCTTTAATAGCAATACCTCCTAATTGAGTAGCAGTAAATGATTTTAAAGAACCTCCAAAAGAACCAATAGGTGTTCTAACTGCAGCTACTATAAATACTTCCTTTGCCATGATCATCAATTTATATTGTTATTGAGGAGTTTGTTCAATGGGTGCTTCTTCCGCTAATCGAATACCTTCTTCTTCTATGGTAATCAATTTTGCTTTGTATAAAATACCCACACTCATTTTAAATGCCTTTTTACTCATTCCAAAAAATGCATAAATATCATCTGGACTTGACTTGTCATGATAAGGTAAAAAACCTTTATGCATTTTTAATAACCTAACTATAGTGGATTGATCTCCAGTTAATTTTTCTACTCCTTGTTTACCAATTCCAATATCTAATTTATTAGCTTCTCTAATTTTCTTCACAAATGCTTCTTCAATGTATTGTCCAATATGCAAATGGGTAAAAACTTCATTTTTGTATACCAAGCCTTGGTGAACACCGTTGACAATCACTACATATCCTAATTCAGATTCTCTATAAACCTGTACTTTTACTTTATCCCCTTCTTTTACAGTTAAAACATCGTTACTAATTTGCTTGTCAATTTTTTCTGTCGCTGCTACTCTGCCTGTTTGAGCGTCAATATATAGTTTCACTAAATACTTCCCTCCAATTCTCATGGTAGATAGTTGTTGTGAAACAGGTACAAATAAATCCTTCATTAAACCCCAATCCAAAAAAGCTCCCTGTCTTGTCACAGAAACAACTTTTAAAGCCGCTATATCTCCCACAACGGCCAATGGTTCTTGGGTGGTGGCAATTAATCTATTATCAGAATCATGATAAACAAATAAGCTAATCGTATCTCCAACTTGTAAACCTGAAGGAACAAATCTTTTGGGCAAAAGAATACCTTCTTCACCATCATCCATATAAAAACCAAAGTCTACCTTACGATCTACTCTCAATAAATTAAACTCACCCACTTTTACGGTTGACATAGTCTTTCTTTTATATAAATTTAGAACAATTCGGGTTGTTCATCATTAGGATCTTTGATGACCACTTTATTTTCCCATTCCATTTCAATGGTTTTACTAAAGTCAACCAATTTGGTACCCACTGCTTTGGTTCCCATCACATCTACCATTTTGCTCACTTTAAATTTCGCTTTTCTAATTTGAGCGCCTCTTCCAGATTGAACAACTAAAATCGGTTCAACATGGGTACTTACAGCGGCTAAATAATTATCTGGGCCTTCCTTAATAAAGATAAATGGAGATTTTAAAGTAGTTGTTTCAATTTTAAATCGCTTGATATTGAATTGTAATTTGTCACTATCCAAATACACTGCAGTAATAATCTTTTCTGGATTAAACTTCTCAATAAACATTACTTTCTCAGGATCAAATCTTTGGGTTTGTTCCGTATCGGTTACTTCGTAATAACCGTCTTTAGTAATCACCAATAATTTATCATCTTCAAAAGTACCTAAATAAATTCCTTTCTCTTCTGTATTCAGTCTTCCGAATTTATCGTCAAACCATAATTTTCTACCTACTAATGTACTCTTGCCTGCTTCTTTGAGTTTCACATTTTTAATAGGATATTTAGTCACTTGATTACCAACGCTGCTTCTGCCTTTCACTTCCAGGGTTTCAAAGAAGAAATCAAACTCTTTAATTCTTGCAGAACAGTTTGGACTTAAAATAATCTTAACAGATTCCGCTTCTCCATTAGCATTCACCGTCAAATAATGTACTTTAGATTTCTCGGAGGATTTTGCCAAAGGATACTCTTTGTCTCTAGTGACCCCAGTTACATTGAATCTTTTTGCATAACTAATTCCATTGGCGCCATCCACATATATCATATTATAGGTTGTACGCTCATCATTTTTTTGGAAAACAGCTGCATGTAAAATGTCTTTACCTATAAATACTTTGTCTGAAACTTTTACCACTTTCATAATACCAGACTTGGTGAAAGCAATAATATCATCATAATCTGTACAATCACATAAGAACTCATCTTTCTTGAGAGAAGTTCCAATGAAACCTTCCTGTCTATTGATATATAATTTGGTATTGGCAATGGCAACTTGCTTTACTTGAATCGTGTCAAATTCTTTAATTTCAGATTTTCGCTCTTTGCCTTTGCCGTATTTCTTCTGTAAATTTTCATAATAACTAACAGCGTAATCCACCAAATTGGCTAAGTTATTTTTTACTTCCTTGATTGTTTGCTCTATATCTTTGATTTGTTGAATCAAATCTTCGATATCTAATTTGTAAATTCTACGAACAGGCTTATCTGTTAATTTCAATAAATCAGCTCTCTCAATTGGTTTTTTAAACTTCTTTTTGAAAGGTTCAAAAGCTTTATCAATAGCGTCAATTACTTTATCCCAGTTTAAATGCTTCTTTTCTAATTCTTGATAAATTTTCTCTTCAAAGAATATTTTCTCTAAACTAGTAAAATGCCATTTTTCTTCAAGTTCCTTTAATTGAATCTCCAGCTCTTTTTTCAAAAGTTCTTTCGTATGGTCTACAGAATACTTCAATAATTCAGTAGCGCCTACGAAATGTGGCTTTTGGTCAATAATAATACAAGCATTAGGTGAGATACTAATCTCGCAATCTGTAAAAGCATATAAAGCATCAATGGTAATATCTGGAGATATACCAGTCGCTAAATCAATTTGAATCTCTACCTCTGCAGCAGTAACATCTGTTACTTTTTTAATCTTAATCTTACCTTGGTCATTTGCTTTAGTAATGCTTTCCATCAATTGAGTTGTAGTTACACCATAAGGAACATCCCTAATAACCAAAGTCTTCTTATCTAATTCTTCAATATGTGCTCTAACCCTAATTTTACCACCTCTTTTACCGTCATTGTAATTAGAAGCGTCCACCATACCACCTGTTTGAAAATCCGGTAGTAGTTCAAATTTTCTACCTTTTAAATACTTAATACTCGCTTCTAATAACTCATTAAAATTATGAGGCAGGATTTTAGTGGATAAACCTACAGCAATTCCATCTGCCCCCTGAGCCAATAATAAAGGGAACTTCATTGGCAAAGTCACTGGCTCTTGTTTTCTGCCATCATAACTTAAGGCCCATTCAGTTGTTTTGGGATTAAAAGCTACTTCTAATGCAAACTTGCTTAATCTAGCTTCAATATATCTTGAAGCTGCTGCAGCGTCACCAGTTCTCACATCTCCCCAATTACCTTGAGTCTCTACCAATAAATTTTTCTGACCTATGTTAACCAATGCATCTCCAATACTGGCATCGCCATGAGGGTGATACTGCATACTCTGTCCAATAATATTCGCCACTTTATTAAATCTTCCATCATCCATTTCTTTCATGGCGTGTAAGATTCTTCTTTGAACAGGTTTTAATCCATCTTCAATGGCTGGTACTGCTCTTTCTAATATTACATAAGAAGCATAATCCAAGAACCAATTTTTATATTGACCTTGAACGCCTGATTCATTTTCTGTTACCCTACTTAAATTTTTCTCTTTTGCCATATTATTTAATATTTGAAGACCCTATAATCTATGGGTATCTTCACTTCCGTCTTTCAAACTATTTAATTCAATAAAAACAATATCTGTTATTGCTTTTACTTCATGCCAAATTTTAGCAGGAATGATTACTCTTGATGGTGCTTTGATATGCATTGTGCCTATTTCTTGGCTTTGAATATCTTTCCAGTTTAAAGTAATCTCTCCCTGAACCAATAACATTTCTTCTGGGTTCTTCCCTTTTGAAATACCATTATGATAATGTTGACCACTTATTGTGCCAGCATTTCTATACACCAATAAAAACTCTCCTGTTCTATCTGTACTAAAATAATGCAAAGCACCTCTCTCATCAATCGCCTTAACATCTATTGCACTTACTTGTATAGACATAAATTATATTGATTAATCTTCTATAACTTGATTTGATCCCCCCGGCATTTGAATAACCATATCTTTCCAGCCTTTCTCCCAATCACCCACAAAAACAATCTTGCCTAAATCGGCCAAAGCCTTTAATCTATATACTACAAAAGCATCCCCAGTCTTTACTTTCATTTTAGCTAAAATATTAGATAAAGCACTAGGCAATTTTTGCGCATTCTTAGTTAACAATGACAATATTTCTTTATCATAAAAATTGATATCCATATTTACGATCTTCTTCCCACCTTCTAAAAATTTAATCACTTCTTGTTCAGTACAAATTTTATTCCACTCATCTGGGTCTAATTCAAACTCACTTAAGGTAATAGGTCTGGCTAATTTTTTAGCTTTTATAAATTCTTTGGGTTGAATTTGACTTAAATAAGTTGGATAAAACAACTGACCTTTTTCATTCAAAAAAGGTAGGTTATTTAAATACAATACTTGAATTCTTCCTTGATATTCTTTGAACTGACTCATTAACCAATAGTAACCACAAACATCATGTGCATTTTGACCCATCCAAATCCAAATACTTTCATTCTCATCATGATTTAATGCATTGATTAATTGATGCACAGTTAAACGATCGTCCACTATATCTAATTGATCAGTATAGGGAGAATGCGCTAAAACATTACCCCACCAATTTTTTCTTAATTGGTAACCTTCCGTTTCGTAAATATCCAACAAAGGGCCCACCGCATAATCATCTTTAATTTCGATAATTTTTCCAGCAAGACTTTCATCTAATGCTATAGCTGCTTCCAAAGCTGCAATATCTGCAGTATTAAATACTATGTGTATCATTTGCTTTATCTAGTTCTACTTTTAAATTATTGATAATAAAATCTTGTCTCTCTGGAGTATTCTTACCCATATAATACTCTAATAAATGCTGAATATGATCGCCTTGCTCTAACAATACTGGTGCCAATTTAATATCTGCGCCAATAAACTTGCCAAATTCGTCAGGGCTAATTTCACCTAATCCCTTGAATCGGGTAATCTCTGGCTTAGATCCTAATTCTTTAATAGCGTTTTGTTTTTCTTGTTCGTCGTAGCAGTAAATGGTCTTTTGCTTATTTCGCACTCTAAACAAAGGAGTCTCCAACACATATACATGCCCTTTCTTTACCAAGTCAGGAAAGAATTGTAAAAAGAAAGTAAGCATCAATAATCGTATATGCATACCATCCACATCGGCATCGGTTGCGATTACAATTTGATTGTATCTTAATCCTTCTAAGCCGTCTTCAATGTTTAATGCGTGTTGCAATAAATTAAACTCTTCATTTTCGTATACGACTTTCTTAGTTAAACCAAATGCATTTAAAGGCTTACCTCTTAAACTAAATACAGCTTGCGTGTCTACATTTCTAGACTTCGTAATACTTCCACTTGCAGAATCTCCCTCAGTGATAAACAAAGTAGTATTCTGTTGATTTGAAATGAATATTTCCTTATTCTTAGTAGGCGCATCTTCATTTAAGTGACCCTACAATCTCTCAATTTTTTATTGTGCAAATTGGCTTTCTTAGCTCTTTCATTAGCTAATTTTTTAATACCTGCCAATTCTTTACGCTCTCTTTCGTTTTGTTCAATTCTTTTCTTCAAAGATTCAGCAGTAGCCGGATTTCTATGTAAGAAATTATCCAACTCTTTAGCCAAAAACTCTGTAATAAAGTTTTTCATACTTGGCCCACCATCTGCTACATTTTGAGAACCTAATTTTGTTTTTGTTTGACTTTCAAAAACCGGTTCCTGAACCCTAACAGATACTGCAGCTACAATACTTGTTCTAACATCGGATGCTTCATAATCTTTTTTGTAAAAATCACGGATCACTTTTACATAAGCTTCTCTAAAAGCTTGTTGATGCGTACCACCTTGTGTTGTATATTGACCATTTACAAAAGAGAAAATATCTTCCCCATAATCATTGTTATGTGAAATAGCCACTTCAATATCTTCTCCACTTAAATGAATAATAGGATATCTTAATTCATCTGGATTGGTCTTTCTTTCTAATAAATCCAATAAACCATTCTTGCTGACAAATTTTTTATCATTGAAATAAATACTTAAGCCAGCATTTAAATAACAATAATTCCATAGCTGACTTTCAATGTATTCATAAATAAAATGAAAGTTTTTAAAAACAGAAGAATCAGGAACAAAACTCACTAATGTACCATTTGCTTCTGTTGTCTTAGATTCTTTGGTTTCTTCAATTAATTGACCTTTCTTGAAACTTGCCGATCTAGATTTACCTTCTCTAAAGGCAGTCACCATAAAATCTTCACTCAATGCATTCACGGCTTTCGTACCTACACCGTTTAAACCCACCGATTTTTGGAAGGCTTTGCTATCGTATTTAGCACCTGTATTGATCTTACTAACAACATCAACAATTTTTCCTAGAGGAATTCCACGACCATAATCTCGAATGGTCACCGTTTTAGCTTGGATACTGATATCAACCTGTTTACCATACCCCATGGTATGTTCATCAATACAATTATCAATGACTTCTTTGATCAAAACATAAATTCCATCATCAGGCGCAGATCCGTCGCCTAATTTTCCGATATACATACCGGGCCTTAATCTAATATGCTCTTTCCAATCTAAAGACCTAATGGAGTCTTCGTTATATTCTACGGGTACTTTAGCTTCTGCCATAATTATCAATACTTTAGGGGCCAAAAAAGCCCCGAGTTTGTGCAAATCTAATTCTCAAACGGCCTTATGCCATCTAAAATTGTTCAAAATGGCCTAAATGTGGATAAATGGATTAAAGCGCTATCTTTAACCTATCAAAAACGTACCTAAATACCCGATTGTTGACCTAGAATGGATAAAAAACCAGGCAGTTCAATTAACTCCAGAAAACCTTCAGTTTCAAGATTTTCTGAGAGGAATGGACAGTGAAAGCTTAGATCAAGCTGTTCTAGACCTCTCCAATACCATTTCCCCTCAAATTGACTGTACTCAATGTGGTAATTGTTGCAAAAGCTTGATGGTAAATATCAATGAACAAGAGGCTGATCATTTAGCCCAACATTTGGGTCAAAACAGAACGGAATTTGATGAAAAATACCTCGAGAAAGGTGAATCTGGGAGAATGGTTTTAAATGCCATTCCTTGTCATTTTTTAGTGGGAAATAGCTGTAGTGTATATGAATACCGATTTGAAGGTTGTAAAGAATTTCCTGCTTTTCATGTAAAGGATTTTAACAAAAGACTGTTTACTACATTCATGCATTATGATAGATGTCCTATTATCTTTAATGTATTAGAAACATTGAAAAAAGATTTGGCATGGCAATTCGTTTTGGAGTAGATCAAATTATTCTAAATAATCCATCATGGAAAACCAGTTCTATAGGTTTTTTAACCAATGATGCTGCAAGAACTTTTGATCAAACACATAGTAGAATTGCATTAATTAAAGCTGGATTTAATATAACTAAACTATTCTCTCCAGAACATGGCATTGATACCAAAGGTGCAGATGGTGAAAAAATGAAAGATGGAGTTGATCCCCTCACTAACCTTCCTATTGTAAGTTTATATGGAGAGCAATACGCACCTGTTGAAAAAGATCTTGATGGGATAGATATTTTGTTATTTGATATACCCGATGCGGGAACAAGATTTTATACTTATTTATGGTCAATGACCTACTACTTGGAGGCAGCTGCTAAGTTCCATAAAAAAATCATCATATTAGATAGACCTAATCCATTGAGCGGAAATCTTGCAATGATTGAAGGGCCTTCATTAGATGAATCTGTTGCTAGCTTTATAGGAAGATTTAACATACCCATTAAACATCAATGCAGCTTAGGTGAATTGGCTTTATACTTTAATACAACAAAAGGCTGGAACGCAGATCTTGAAATTATTTCATGTAGTGAATTGAAAAGAACAGATTTATTTCTAGCATGGAAACAACCATGGATACCTACTTCACCTGCAATACAAAACTTCAATGCATGTTTATTGTATCCTGGTTTTTGTTTTTTTGAAGCAACCAATGTTTCTATTGGCAGAGGTACTACTTATTCATTTGAATGGTTTGGTGCTGCATGGTTAAATATGGATGCCATTGTTGCAGTTTGTAAGAATATGTTCAGTGAAGATCTGGCAATGGAAATATCTAGCGTAGCTTTTAAATCCAATAAGGAAAAAGAATGGCTTCCAGGAATACACTGTACAGTAAAAGATCCAGAAAATTATGACGCAGTATTAAATGGTTTATTGTTGCTCAAAATTATCAAAGATTTACATCCCAATCATTTTGAATGGGCACCCTATCCAACCAATGCCAACCCTACTGGGAAAAATCATTTATCTCTATTGTTAGGAATTCCAAATGCTGAAGTTTTATTTGATTTGCCCTTACAAAATTGGTTACAAAAAATCCAAATTTTATTGAGAGTGGACTATTGGAAAAAAGAAATTGAACCATACTTACTCTATAAATAAAGCAATGAGTACAATAACATCAGTTGCCATATTAGCCAATAACCAATCAGGAAAACACAAAGCTGGAAGAACTGCTCAATGGCTGAATTCAAAACTAATGCAGTTAAATATTCATTCTACAATTTATACTAATGAATGGCCAAGCAATGATTCATTACATTCCTATTCGGATTGTTGGATCATTGGTGGTGATGGAACCATTAATTATTTTATTAATCACTACCCAGAATGTTCAATCCCTATTGTATTGTTTAATGGTGGGACTGGAAATGATTTCGCTTGGAAATTATATGGAGGCTTATCTAATGAAGCTTTATTTGATAGTATATTCGATAGAAAGCCTCAATATATTGATGCAGGTAAGGTAAATGATAGATTGTATATTAATTGCTTAGGTATTGGATTTGATGGTGAAATTGTTGCTTCCATGAAAACGATTAGAATCATTGGAGGGCACTTTGGATATTTACTCGCAGTAATTTATAAGATTTTATTCTTTAAAGAATCCTTTCTAAAAATTCAAACAGAACAAGAACAGATAGAGGGTTATTTTTTGTTAGCACTTTTTGTAAATTCATCAAGAGCCGGTGGAGGTTTTTTTATTGCCCCTACTGCTGAGATCAATGATGGAAATTTAGATATGGTATTGGCAGATAAAATGCCGGTATGGAAAAGACTTTGGTATTTACCCATTATTAAAAAAGGGAAGCATTTACATTACCCTTTTATTAAACATCAACTAGGAAAAACATTTACAATTGATTCAGACAAGCCATTACCCATACAATTAGATGGTGAATTATTCTACACCAATAAACTGCAAATAAGTAATTTACATAAACAGTTTTTATTCAGACTGTAAAGAAGCTTTTTCAACCCTTCTGGTACCCTCGTACATTTCGTACTCTAACAATCTGCAATCAATCTTGGCATTTAAGAATTCAATTCTTCTGCTGGGTTTTAATCTAATCTTCTTAGCCAACTCTAAATTTCCAGTAAAAATATATCCAGTGGCACCCTTACATTTATTCTTTAAAAAGTCCCCCATTCTTGCATAAGTTTTTTCTAATTCCACTTCTTCTCCTAATCTTTCGCCATATTCTGGGTTAAACATTACTATGGCATTGTTCATATCATCTGGCATTTTGGTTGATTCAAAATCACACACTTGAAAATCAATTAAATCTTCCACCCCAGCAGCAGTAGCATTTATTTTGGCCACTTTAATAGCCTCCTTACTTAAATCCGATGCAATAATTTTTAATGAAGGCAAAGCTCTTACTTGTCTTTCTAAAACCGAGCGTTCTTCTTCATATACAGTAGGATCATATCCCAATAAATGCATAAAGGCATAATGATCTCTGAGTAAACCTGGTGCGCATTTGGTGGCAATCAAAGCAGCTTCAATGGCCAAAGTACCTGATCCACACATTGGATTAATAAAGGGTGTAAATCTATCCCATTTAGTAGATAAAATTGTAGCAGCTGCCAATGCTTCCAACATGGGTGCTTTACCTGGCAATTTTCTATAACCATGCCTCGCTAGAGATGCACCTGAAGTATCAAGAAATAATTCAGCTTCATCATTCTTCCAAAATAAATACACCACCGCTCCAGATAATTCAGAACCAGTGGTGGGTCTTTTGTTCGTTGCTTTTCTTATTCTATCAACAATGGCATCTTTCACTCTAAGATTGGCAAACAAATTGGTTTGAATAGTTGGATGAAATACATTACTAATCACTGAAAAATAGCCATCCGGTTGAATCATTTTCTCCCAATGGATATTTAAAGCTTGTCTATATAATTCATCAGGATCATTACATATAAATGCCTTTAATGAATACATTACCTGACTAGCTGTCCTCAGGTTCATATTTAACTTAATACAATCATTCACATTACCTGTTAATTCCACCCCTGTTTGAAAAACACGATCAATATCAAAACCCAAAGAAATCACTTCATTTCTTAGAGCCTGAGCTAACCATTTATTACAGGTAATGATGATTTTGCTTTGATTTTTAAATACTTGCATAGAGCAAACTTAGCCTAATTTGAATGAAAAAGTCCCCAACCTAGGTTGAGGACTTTAATGGGTGGGAGCACACGGGTTCGAACCGCGGACCCCCTCGGTGTAAACGAGGTGCTCTAAACCAACTGAGCTATGCTCCCATTTCCCTTTTGAGGAGTGCAAAAATAAGGTTAGGAATTTAAACCTCCAAAAAAAAGAGTAATTAATTTAATTGTACTGCAGGCAGCCTAGTAGATTGACTATCATATACAAAAAGTTCTACTATTTCATAGTTCCAGTACTTGGATAAAGGTGATTTATCTAGTATATCTGATGCTTCCACTTTAGTAATGGCATTGATCGTAATCCATGATTGTTGGGTCTCCATACTAACCGCATAACTATCAATAATTCCTTTATTCAATAGATAGTTAATATAAGTTCTGTGTGGAGGAACAAAAGACATGAATTCTTCATCCATTTCAAAAGATATGATCGCTTGGAACTTTTTCATCTTATAACTAAGTTAATAAAAGAATTAAATAGAAAAAATTCAAAACTCCTTTTTTTTCTAAATAATAAACTTTGTTTAATCTTAGTCCATATTTAATGAAGCAATTCTGCCACCTGAACCCGCTAGTAAGACTTTTCTTTTACCTGGAACAACTTTTAAGACATGAAAAGATTGGGTAGAAATAGGGTTCCAAGAAATACCGCCATCATTGGAGAGATCCACACCACTTGTTCCACAAACAATCAAATCTTTATTAGATATATATTGAACGCAAGATTTGTATCCATTAGGTGCATTTACTTTAGGATTTATCTTCCAATGGTTTATTCTTTTTGTTTTATTATTCGAATTAGATGCATTAAGTTTATCTAACCCAATTATATTTTGATCTTTAGATAGGTGATTCATGAAATCACCTCCCACAATGGTAATATGTTGTTTATTTGGAGAAATAGCTATACTATTTGCACCTGTTGTTTGTTTACTTTGAATTATGGGCAAAGCAATAGCTTCCCCATCTACCCAAAATCTACTATACATTCCTCCTGAAACAAAAAATACTTCTTTGGAATCAACAATTAAATTAGTTCCACTTGAAGCAAAAAATGATTCCCCTTCTTTTACGGTAGATTTAAAAAAATCATTCCCAACCCTTTCCCAACTTTGTCCACGATTCTTGGAAGTTAATAGCACTATTTTTTGATCAATTGGATCACCTATCACCATACCATGATCATCTTTAAATGAAATCGCGTCTAAAAATATTGCAGTATCCGTATTCTCATAGACCTTATCCCAATGAATTCCTCCGTCTTTGGTTGATAAAATAATTCCAGGTGAAGAAATGGCTACTATAATAGCTTCTTGATCATTAAATGCATGTATAGCTCTAAAATCTCTTGTTTCAAAACCTTGTACTTGCATCCATACAAATTGCTTTCCCCCATCTAAAGATTTTGCAATAGTCCCCTTAGAGCCACTTGCCCAAATCACTGCTTCAGATGGAATAGAAAGTCCTCTTAAACTCACACCTTTCTGCTCTGTAATAAGTTCAATTGGACTTTGAGCAAAACTCTTTAGAGAAAAGAATATTAAAAAATGTAAAATAATTTTTGATATGGACATAGCTTTAATGATTTTTGCAACATAAATATACGTTATGATACCTTATTGGATGAGTAGAACGCAATTGATGTTAGGTGACGAAGCCGTATCAAAATTAATGGGTAAGAATGTTTTAGTAATTGGCCTGGGAGGTGTTGGAGGAATTTGTGCAGAAATGATTGTAAGAGCCGGAGTGGGCAAAATGACCATCGTAGATAATGATACAGTGGACAAAAGCAATATCAATCGACAAATTCCAGCATTGCATTCAACAGCAGGTCTTCCAAAAGCTCAAGTTTTGGCAAACCGTTTAAAAGACATTAACCCTGAATTAGACCTTACAGTAAATGAAATTTTTATCAAAGATGAAATCACAAAGCATTTATTGGAAAGTACGCATTGGGATTATGTAGTGGATTGTATCGATACCTTATCTGCCAAAGTATTTTTAATCAAAGGATGTTTGGATAGGAAGATTCCCATTGTGAGTTCAATGGGGGCTGGTGGCAAAGTAGACCCATCTCAAATACAAGTAACAGATATCTCAAAAACAAAGATTTGTAACTTGGCAAGATACGTAAGGAAACGTCTTCAGAATCTAGGTATCAAAAGGGGATTAAAAGTAGTTTTTAGCCCAGAAAAGGCAGATCAGGACAAGATTATCGTAACGGAGAAGGCATATCCTAAAAAATCCATCATTGGCACTTTAAGCTATATGCCTGCCATGTTTGGTTGTACTGCTGCAAGTGTGGTGATTAGAGATTTAATGGCAACTGACTGATTTAAAGGTCTTTTTCTTTGAATTAAGGCCAAATTATCTTTATTTTGCACCTCCAATTGGAAGCTCCTGGTTCGGTAGCTCAGCTGGATAGAGCAACTGCCTTCTAAGCAGTAGGTCATTGGTTCGAATCCAATCCGAATCACAAAGCCTGTCACAAAGTGACAGGCTTTTTTAATACAAGCAGCGTCAAGGATACCACGAAGTGGTACTGGATAAGTAGAGGATTTGATAGAAGCTTGCTTCTGATCAAATACGAAACTTAGACATAAATGAGCATAGCGAATATGCTTGTAAGCATGCGAGTATTAAAAAAGCCCATCCAATCGCATAGCGATTGGTTGTAAAGGCTTTGAGTAAGAATGAGAAATAAGGATGGTGGCGAAGTGAAACGAAGCCACCCATCCCCTTTAGGGAGGGATGAAGAAACATCATCCCCTTTAGGGGGAGGAAGCCACCCATCCCCTAAAAATCCCTTAATTTCGACACAATGTTCAAATTCAGCTATCATATCTTGCTACTCATCCTCAAAGCAGCTTTTACCTTAAAAAAGTCCGCCCAAGAGACAGTAACCATTATGAAAGACCTTGAACAAAAACATCAAGGTAAATTTGATCCTTCAGCCATCAAAAAAGCAGCCAGATTTCAGGGAGTACAGCAGGTTTTTATAAACGATGCATTTACTCAATTGGTAGACAGAAATTCAAGTTCATTTGAATCAACATCCAATAAATTATATTTCACCTTAACTGGTTTATACGACGATATCATTGATCAACAATTAATAGACGAAAAAACCTTAAACCATTTATTTGAAGATCCTACCCTTACTCAAACAGATTTATTTGAAACCAAGGTATTGATAGATGTACATTTAAATTTATTAAATAGGGTAAAAAATATATCAGACTATAAATCAATATTAACAAATGTGCATCAAGCACAAAAAGATTCTTTACAACAAATCAATACACAAATTGATAAAGATGCTTTATTAGATATTACATTAAGAAAAGGTGGATATAGTTTATTAATGTGTAAACAATATATAGATTTACCCAATTCCAAAGCATTAGATCAATGCTGGTATCATTTAGGTGGAATTATTCAAATCACCAACGATTTGTTTGATATCTATAAAGATTTGCAAGAAGGAATACAAACCATACCCAATACTACTAAAAATCTCAATGATATTGAAATAGTATACAATCAACTTGTACATAATTTTATCCAATCACTTCATCAATTACCTTTTGAGAAAAGTAAAATTGATATTTTAAAAATTAAATTAAGTCCTATACCTGCATTTGGTTATATAGCTATTCAAAATTTATCAAAGATTCAAGGCAAGCAAAATACGCTTCCTGATTTAAATAAAATCCCAAGAAAAGATTTAATCATTGATATGGAAAAAACAGTCAATCGAATTAAATTAATTCAAGAGGCTTACAAAGTATACAAAACCAACTAAGATGAATGTACAAATAGCACCGAGTTGGAAACTGGCTTTAAACCCATTGTTTGAAAAGCCCTATTTTGCTCAAATTGCCGCCCATCTTAAAACAGAAAGAGCTTTACATAAAACGATTTATCCTAAAGGATCACAAATATTTAATGCTTTTGAACAAACCCATTATGATGATGTAAAAGTGGTTATACTGGGACAGGATCCGTATCATAATCCGGGTCAAGCAATGGGTTTAAGCTTCTCAGTTCCTGATGGGATCAAAATTCCCCCATCCTTATCTAATATATTTAAAGAATTAAAGGCAGATACGGGCACCAGTATTCCCCCAACAGGTAACCTCACCCCATGGGCACAACAAGGTGTTTTGTTGTTAAATGCTGTCTTAACAGTTAGAGAGAATGAACCAGCCAGTCATTCAAAAATTGGATGGATGAACTTTACAGATGACGTGATAAAACATTTATCTGATCAAAAATCAAGATTGGTATTTATTCTTTGGGGTAATTTTGCTATTCAAAAACAAATATTGATAGATGCTACTAAACATAAAATTTTAAAAGCAGCACACCCCTCTCCTTTGAGCGCCTACAATGGATTTTTTGGATGTAAACATTTTAGTGCAACAAATGATTATTTAGTGTCTCACAACAAGACGCCTATAAACTGGGCACTTTAAACCTTTATCTTATATTTGTATTCATGAAAATTATAAAAGATACTATTGCAAGAATTTTGGCATTTTGGGCATTATTCGTATTTGCAAGTACTATGTTTATCTTTATTTGGTTTTATTTAATTTGCTATATTTTACCAGAACCACAAAAAACAAGATGGCATCGTCAAATATCAAGATTGTGGATGGGTTTATTTTTAGCACTATCAGGATGTAGTTTTACCATCACAGGAAAAGAAGTATTTGATCAAACAGGTAATGCAGTAATTGTTTGTAATCATAATAGTTTAATTGACATACCAGTAAGTTTCCCTTTTTTACCTAGAGCGAACAAAACAATTGCTAAAAAATCATTTTCTAAAATCCCCATCTTTGGTTTGATTTATACTTTTGGAACAGTATTAGTTGATAGAAGAGATGAAAAAAGTAGAAAACAAAGTATAGAGGATATGAAAGTGGTTTTAGAGACAGGTTTAGATATGCTCATTTATCCTGAAGGAACAAGAAATAGAACAGAAGAACCACTCAAATCATTCCATAATGGAGCATTTAAATTAGCGCTTGATACCCAAAAGCCCATTATTCCTGTAGTCTTACTAAATACCAAAAAAATACTTCCAGCAAAACCAAGTATGTACTTCACTCCAGGTAAAATTCAAATGGATATTTTGCCTGCTATCTATCCAGATGGACATAGTATTGATAGCTTAAAAAATAAAGTATTTGAAACAATGGCCAACCATTATTTATCTAAAAAGTAGATGATGAGAAGGTTCTACTTCTATTGATTCTTAAATCTCTTAAAATTCCTGATTTAGGATTAACAGAAATACTAAAAGACTTATAAATTCCAACAGGTGTTACATTAATCGCTAATTGCCAGCAATGCATTTCTCTTGTGATAAACATACTTAATTGTTGAATATTAGCTCTTGCTACATCAATATACCCTGTCCCACCAATTTTCCATTTAGGAGACAAACTGAAATCTCCATTAAAGTTCAAGGTTGAAAAAGTTTGTGTTTTGAATCCTGAAAAATCTGATTTCATCATTCTGCTAAATTGTAAAGAATAAGATACATTCAAGGTCCATGGAATATCAAAATCTGTAAACTCAGCAGGATTGGCTCTAACATATTGTAATTGCCTTTGTTGTTCATCAGGAGTCATGAATGGATCAATAGGCACAGACTTTTCTTTAGAAGCTGCTGAACCTTCTTTCTTTTCTTTACTTTTAAATGAGGTTGAAAAAGATATACCTCCATTTGTTATATTTCCAAACTTTAGTTTATTTAGATTAATATCATACTGATTGATTCTGTAACCAAACTTGTCAGTTGCATATGGATCCATAGATAATACTGTACTTATATTGAATTTTTCAAACAAAGTTGTTCTCGCATAAAAATTGAAATTCCCCAAAGCAAAACTGTCTGCTAATATATTATAGCTTGAAGTAAATCCAAATCCATCAATTATTTTAATTTTTTTGAATGCGTCCGCACTGGTATCTGACTTGTCTTTTACTTTCATTTCAAGTAGATTATCTATGCCAAAACCCATTCCACCAAACCTTCCTTCAGAAAAGGCGCCACCCAATGCACCTCCATCAAATTTTGAAAAACGAAGCCTTCTACCAGTAGTATCAATTTGAGTTGTATAATGATATCTTGATGCTAGGTCTGGGCTATAATTTACAGAAACACTAGGACGAACCTCGTGTCTAATTGCTTTAATATTACCTTTCTTAAACTTATATGTACCAAAAATTCTTGAAGCAGTACCAACTCCAAAACTAACTCTAGGTGTTCGATAAAAGCCTCTATTGATGGTTGTATCTACTTTTTTTGTTTCTTCATTCCAAGATTTAATAATTTCTTGTCCAAACCATTTCTCATCAAAAGAAATATTAGGTGTTATGGTAATAGGTCCAAGCGAAGGCAGAGAAAGGTTGATTGGGATAGTATGAGTTGCACCCCATTGCAATGTATCTAGCAATCTTTGGATATTAAAAGCAGAATCATAAAAAGCTAACTGATTTTGAAAACTACCGTTGTATCCAATACCTATTTTTTCATACCACTTTCCTGATCCAATTTGATCCTTTGACTGAAATGGATAGATTGTTAATGCATTAAAATTGACATTGGGTAATTGTAAGTTAACCAAACCAAGATTATTGTTTTGACTATGGTTTAGATTGACTGATAAATTATATTTATTATTCCATGATTTATTATAACTAATTGAGGAGCTTATTTGGTTTTGAAAATTCTGAAAAGGATTATTCAATAAGTTCCTATTGTACTTGGTACTACCAAAATTCACATTCGCAGAAAAATTAGTTCCTGGCCTTGCTTTAGCATCCATGGAATGAGACCAATTGATCATATAAGTTCTACCGCCTGTAAATTCTTCTGCTATGGATGTATTTCTATTTAATGCTCTGGTGTTTTGTAATGAGAGATTAAAATTTCCTAAATACTTATATCTGAGAATATATTTACTATTCAGATTAACATTCCATCCTCCATAGGAATAGATATTACCTCTTACGGTTGCATCAACATGATCATTAATTACTTTATAATATCCGAGTCCTTCGAAGCCTAAACCAAAATCTTCACTGCTGGAGAAAGCCGGTGCCATCATACCAGAATGTCTACCCTTGGTTAATGGGAAAACTCCAAAAGGTATTCCAATAGGAAAAGGAACTCCCTCAAATTCAGGAAAAGTGGGTCCAGATACACCAATTTTATCTGTTACGATTTTCATTTTATTGGTTCTAAAGGCAAAATGTGGTTCATCTAAATTACAAGTGGTAAACCTCGCTCGCCATGCAAAAGCCTCATCTTTATTCACTTTCTTCATAGAATTAGCATTGATGAAAATCTCCCCTTGTTGAAAATTGGTATTCTTAGTTAATCCTCTACCTGACTTCATATTAAAATAGATGGAATCATTATAACTAACAATATCGGCTTCTGTAAATTTGGGATTACTCAATGGATTGCCTGAAGTGTCTTTTGAACCAAAAGCTTTGATATTTTGGCTTTGTTGATCGTAGACTATATTGGCCGCCTCTAACTGAGAACTTTTATAGACTGTTTTTGCCTTGCCGTATAAATAGAAAACCTTGGTCTTTAAATTCATCACCCCAGAGTCGGCTGCATTGTAATTTACTGGAGCGTCCATCGTGTCTTTAGAGATACGCAAATTGGTATCCACTTTTACCTGGATACTATCTTTTTTAATCACTGATGGCTTGTTTTGAGCAACAGCCTGTAATACAATACCTAAACAGATTGTTAATACCATCAAAATGGGCTTTTTAACAATATTGAAGGTGCTTTTTACGTTAGATTTGTATCCTGGGTGTATCACTGCTGCAAAAATAAAGTAAAACAGCGTTAAGCAACTGATTATGAAGCAAAATAGACTGATTTTATCATTTCGTATTGCATTTATTGCCTTTTTAAGCATTTTATTAACTCAATCCAGTACCCAGGCTCAAACCAAGAGCCTAAATAGAATTGTCATTGATCCTGGACATGGAGGCACAGATCCAGGAGCTTATGGGAGATACTCTACCGAAGCTGCAGTTTCTTTGGCTATCTCTCTTAAATTAGAAAAGTATATTAAGCAAGCCTTACCTGAGGTTGATGTGGTTTTAACCAGAACTACTGACATATTTAACAACGTAGTGGAAAAAGCGGAGATTGCCAATCAAATGAAAGGAGACTTATTTGTTTGTATACATACCAATTCTGCTCAAGGCAAGAAAGTAAGAGAGATTGTAGGATATACTACCAAAACCTATACCGTTAAAAAGAAGGGCAAAAAGAAAAAAGTAACCAGAGAAGTACCAGAATACAAGACAACCTATTTGCCTAGTACTGCATTTGGAACAGAAACTTATATATATGGAGTGGGAAAAACAGAGCAAAGAAAAGGTGTTGCAGAAGGTATGGTAGATGAATTAGTAGAAAAATTAGACTCTGTATCAGAAGCTGAGATTAAAAAATTAAATGAAGAAGATCCTACTAGATCGATGATGGCAAGCTTACTAACACAGCAATATTTTCAAAGAGCGGCAAGTTTGGCATTAACCATTGAAGAAGAATTTCAGAAAGCTGGAAGAAATAGCCGCGAAGCAAGACAAAGAGATCAAAAAGGCATTTGGGTATTAGCTGCCGTTAAAATGCCCGCTGTATTAATTGAAACCGGCTTCATTTCCAATCCACAAGAAGAAGATTATTTAAACAGCGAAGAAGGTCAAAATCAAATTTGTGAAGCAATTACAAAGGCATTGGTAAGGTACAAGACCTCTTTAGAAATCCAAAAAAGCGCTAAAGACAGCAGATAATACAGGGTTTATTAGTTAAATTTGCATTGTAATCATTTAATTACAACAATGCGTGTATCAAACGAAACTAAGGTTGGGGCTCTAACAGTAATTGCTGTTACATTAATTATTATTGGATTTAATTTTCTAAAAGGTAGAACCATTTTCAAGTCAGGAAATTTTATCTATGCAAAATATCATGATACTAAAGGCCTTATAGTTTCCAATCCTGTATATGTTAATGGATATCAAGTTGGAACTGTATTTGAAATTGAAAATTCAAACGCTCAGTTATCAGATATTAGTGTAGCTATCAAAATGAATGATAATTATCAGATCCCCACTAATTCCATTGCTACCATTCAAGAAAATCCATTAGGCACCAATAGTATTTATATTTCTTTGGGAAATGCTACTACTTATTTAAAAAACGGTGATACAGTTAAAACTGCCCCTGCAACCAGTTTATTAGGAGATTTTATGAATACCTTATCTCCAATGGGTGAACAGTTTAAAAAAACCATTGATGAGTTAAGAAAAGTATTGGTGAATGTTAACACTGTAATGGATGATCAAAATAAAGCCAATTTTAAAGAACTCATCTCCAACCTTACTAAAACTTCTGATAATTTAAATAAATCAATGACTTCCATTGAACAGATGGTAGATCAAAAAGGTGGATCCATTGCACAAACTGCTGATAATATAAATGGTTTCACGAAAAATCTAGCTGAGAATAATAAAAAGATTACCAATATCATTAATAATTTAGATAGCACTTCTCAAGCAATCAAAGATGCTAATTTAAATCAAACAATTAAAGAAATTCAATCAGCACTTGCAGGGATTAATATGACTTTACAAAAATTGAATACTGGCAATGGAACTGCTGCCAAGATCATGAATGACCCTTCGGTATATACAGAATTAAAAAATACCATCAATAGTGTAAATACATTAGTTGATGATATTAAAGTACATCCAAAGAGATACATCAATATCTCCGTTTTTGGTAAGAAAGACAAAACTACTCCATTAAGTAAGCCCATTGCGGACACTGTAACCAATGAATAAATTATATTGGACATTGATGATTGCCTGTGCTTCCATTTTGAATGTTCAGGCACAAAACACTTCAACCCCTGTTTTAGTTGATAGTAATTCCAAATTAATTGAATTTTTATCCGCCGCATCCTACAATGTAAAAAAAGTAGATTCCACTAATTATGTGATATTGGTTGGTAATGTTCAAATTAGACAAGGTAAAACTTTAATGTATGGTGATAGTATTGTATTAAATACAACTAGTAATATTCTAGAAGGTTTTGGACATATTCATATCAATGATGCTGATAGTGTTCATACTTATGCAGAGTATTTAAGGTACTTGGGAAATAACAAGAAAGCCTTTCTTAGAAAGAAAGTAAAATTAACAGATGGCAGAGGTGTACTAACTACAGATTCTTTAGACTACGATGTCTCCATTAAAGTAGGACAATACAATAAAGGAGGAAAATTAGTACGAAATAAGACCGTGCTCAAAAGTGTTGAGGGATTTTATTATGGAATTACACGTGATGTCATTTTTAGAAAGAAGGTTGAATTGATTGATCCCGAAAGCACCATTATAACAGATACACTGGAGTACAATACCTATTCTCAGTTAACAAATTTTATTAGCCCTACTAAAATTATCAATGGGTCTAGAATTATAAAGACTTCAAACGGAAATTATAATTTAGGCACCAAAAAAGGATATTTATATGAACGTTCCGTCATTGACGATAGTACCTATATTTTCACAGCAGACGAAATGGCTATAGACGACTCTTTAGGATTGGGTGAATTCAGAGGCAATGCATTATATAAATCCAAAGATTCATTGTCTTTCGATATGATTGCCAATCATATTAAAACCAACAGATCAAAAGGTGTTTTATTAGCAACTGAATTACCTACTTTATTGATCAAACAAAAAAAGGATACACTTTTTATAAGTGCCGACACCTTATTCTCTGCAAAAATTTCTGATTTAAAAAGACCCATGCCACAAGTTAGAGATGTACCTGTTGTCAATACAGACAGTAGTTTAGATAAATACTTTGAAGCCTTTCACAATGTTAAAATATACTCTGATTCATTACAAGCAAAATGCGATAGTTTGTTTTATGGATTAGCTGATTCAACGATACGTTTAATCACTCAACCAATTGTTTGGTCAAATGAAAACCAAATTACGGGAGATACGATTTATATGTTTGTAAATAATAAACAACCCGAGCAATTAAATGTAATCAATAATACTTTTGCTATCAATAAAGTTGATACTACTCAATATTTTAACCAAATAAAAGGCACTCGACTAAAAGTATGGTTTGAAGATGGATCTATCAGTAAAATGCAAACAAAAGGAGGCGCTGAAAATTTGTATTTCGTATTAGATGATGAGAAGAAATTTATTGGTGTAAATCATTCTACTGCTCAAATAATGGAGATAGAATTTGAAAAAAGCGAACCGGCCAAAGTAAAGTTTGTGAATCAATTACAAGGAAAGATGAATCCATTAAATAAAACAGTACCTGAAGATCTAATCTTAAGAGGATTTAAATGGCAGGAATCAATTCGACCTAAATCTAAGTTTGAGATCCTTTCTCCATCATCAAGTAAGCCTTTATAAAGCCTTCTATTTCTCCATCCATTACAGGCCCCACATTTCCTACTTCATAATCGGTTCGATGATCTTTAATCATTTTGTATGGATGAAAAACATAAGATCTAATTTGACTACCCCATTCTATTTTCTTTTTGGTTGCATTGCTGGCATTCAATGCTTCTTGTTTTTTACGCATCTCTTCTTCATATAACCTACTCTTTAACATCTTCATTGCCAATTCTCTATTTTCTCCCTGTGTTCTGGATTGTTGACACTCTACAATAATTCCAGAAGGTATATGTTTTAATCTTACCGCTGTTTCCACTTTGTTCACGTTCTGACCACCCTTTCCACCACTTCTATAAAACTCCCATTCTATATCCGCTGGATTCACCGTTATCTCAATACTATCATCAATTAATGGATAAACATATACAGACGCAAAGCTGGTATGTCTTCTAGCATTGCTATCAAAGGGAGATATTCTAACCAAACGATGTACCCCAGACTCCGCTTTTAGGAAACCAAATGCAAAGGGTCCATCAAATTGAATCGTTGCAGATTTAATACCAGCACCATCTCCTTCTTGATAATCTAAGGAACTTACAGTCCATGCTTGTTTCTCCCCATACATGGTATACATTCTCAAAAGCATTTCAGCCCAATCCTGACTCTCTGTACCACCAGCGCCCGGATTAATTTGCATCACTGCAGGTAATTCATCTTCAGGCTTATTCAATGTACTTTTAAACTCAGCTTCTTCAATAGAAGCAACAGCTTTATTAAATGCTTCTTGTGTTTCTTGCTCAGTTGCATCACCTGATTTCCAAAAATCAAATAGTACAGCAAAGTCTTCTACACTGTTTGCAACATCATTGTATAATTGAACCCAATACTCGTTTACTTTAATTTCTTTCATAATACCCGTAGCACGCGTATTATCATCCCAGAAACCTGGAGACATAGACATCTGTTTATCCTTGTCTATTTTTTGTAATCTATTATCAACGTCAAAGAAACCTCCTCAGGACACTTACTTGGTCCCTCATGCGCTTCAATTGTTCTATCGTCATGATCTATATTTGGTATCAATTAAGATACTGGTTAAAAAATACTACAAGCCTCATAAGCCGGATTCTGTTTCTAAACTATCATTTATCTAGCTTCAACATTACTGCTGAAATCATGCTGCCTACCCTGGAACTTGAACGAGTCGCTCTTAAACGTTCCTATACGTGGCATTACAGCACCCAAGGTTTACCCGATCTACTAATTACTTATTAGATCTGTGAGCTTTTACCTCACATTTTCACCTTTTCCTCTTACGAGGTAGTTATTTTCTGTGGCACTTTCTCTGTCTCAATTGCTTGAAACGCCGGCTATTCACCGGTGGGTTACTCTGTGCTGTCCGGACTTTCCTTGGCAATTGCTTGCCACGATAGCTCGGGTTTGTAGTCTTACAAAGGTAAGACATTCCACTTAGAGTCTCCAAAGGGACTCTATATGAGTCCATATATGAGCCGTTCTATGAAAAGAATACTTCTGTGGCACCATAACCATAAAACTCATTGTATTGATTTACAAAGCTTTTTATGCCTTTCTTTACTTTCAATAAATCGTGTATTTCTTGTTTGAGCTTCCCTTTACCTACTCCATGAATAAAGATCATACTAGGCAATTGATTCAATTGAGCTAGTTCAAGCCATTTTTCAAACTCCCCTAATTGAATTTGTAGAATTTCCGCATTGGTCAAATGACTAAACTTGTCAACCAATTTTTCAATATGCAAATCCACAACGGATCTAGCTGCTGGTATATGTTCTTTAATTTTAGAAGCATCATATACTTTAAAACCAGCGTTCCTAAGCATATCTAAAGGCACATAATTATCTTCTTCTTTATCTGGATACTGATCAAACAAATGATAAGCAATATTGGGAGTGCCGTCTTCTTTTAATTGTTCTACTTTTTGAAAGAACTGCTTTGGCTTAATTTTCACCTGGGTCTCAAAATGATCTGCTTTCTTTTTATGAGGTTCTATTAAAGAAAAATCAATAAAAAATCCCAATCCATCATTCACCATTTCAAAATCAATATCATGTATGTAAAAATCGGTATGTGGAGCTAAAGTGGATGCTATAGAAAAGCCATCATTGATATGGGTATTTTGAACATAATCAAATTGATAGCCCACCCTAGTTCGATTAGATAAAAATATTTTTAATGAATCTACTACTTCATCATTAAAATCATCCAATCTAAATTTAGGCACTAAATACAACCAAATTCCTTCATCTTCTTTACTATCATTTTTTTGAATCTTCTCTTTAGGAATTTGATCAACATATATTTTATTAGTCGCCGCTTTTGTAGGAAATAACTTTTTTTCAGTAAACCGCTTATAGTAAGGAAAATCAATTTGATCCATGTAAGCGGGAAACTTCACACCACGAACTTCAATCATCACCATCTTATCGTTCATGATTTCGATAATCCTTCCTTCTTCATTACTATGAATCACTAAAATCTCATCTCCTACTTGGTACTTCATATTAAGAATTTAGCTTGGAATGCTTTCTGCCATAACTAGCATAAAACACTAATCCAATGGCCATCCATATAAAAAACCATAACCAGCTTACTGGAGGAATTTCAATCATTAAATACAAGCAACACATGGCGCCAATAATAGGAATGATTGAATACTTTCTGATAAAGGAAAAAATTGCTACAATGATTAAGATAAAAATAAATACCAAGAATAAAATTTCTTGATATCCTTCATTTCCGGCTTGAATAAAAGCAGTAGCAATTCTTTCTTTACTGAAATAAATAAAAATTGCAGCCAAGGCCGGAATGATCAATTGACCATTGATATAGGGCAATCTAAATGCTTTGGATTTAATATCAGGTGATATACGAGGCAAAACTAAAACACCAAAGCAAACTAACACAAAGGCAAATAATGTTCCAATACTTGTAAGGTCGGTCATTCTACTAATAGACATGAATAAGCTTGGAACACCCACAAAAATACCTGTAATGATCGTAGCAAAACTTGGGGTACCAAACTTTTTATGTACTGTTGCAAATTTCTTTGGCATTAAGCCATCTCTACTCATACTCATCCAAATTCTTGGTTGACCTAATTGAAAAACCAATAATACACTAGTGGTAGCAACTACTGCACTTACCGAAATAATATATCCAATTTTATGAAGACCAATTTTTTCAAAAACAAAAGCTAAAGGATCGTCCACTTTTAATTCAGTATAAGAAACCATTCCTGTTAATACCAAGGCAATTAAAATATATAAAACAGTACATATTAATAAAGAATAAATCATTCCTTTAGGCAAATCCCTTTGTGGATTCTTACATTCTTCTGCAGTTGTCGAAATTGCATCAAAACCTATATAAGCATAAAATACTGCCGAAACACCCGCTAACACACCTTTGAAACCATTAGGCATAAATGGCATCCAATTTGTGGTATCCACGTAGAAAAATCCAAGAACAATAACGAATAAAATAATCAATATTTTAAAAATCACCATTGCATTGGTACTTTTTTTACTTTCTTTGATCCCTCTATACACCAATAAAGTGATTAAGACTACAATCACAAATGCAGGTATATTTAAAATAATTCTAGTAGAACCAATCATGGGAGCATTGGTCATTGCTTCATATCCAATTCTTGCTAATTTACTAAAGGTCTCTTTTGTTCCTCCAGCTGACAAATGGGCCAATGCTTCATCATATCCTGCCTGCGCTTGTTCATAATTGGTACTTAGCCAACCTGGTAAATGAATATGGAAACCTTCTAATAGATTTACAAAGTATCCGCTCCAACTAATGGCTACAACAATATTTCCAATGGCGTACTCTAAAATCAATGCCCATCCAATGATCCAAGCTACAATTTCTCCAAATGTAACATAAGCATATGTATAAGCACTTCCAGCAATAGGTACCCTACTTGCAAATTCTGCATAACACAAAGCACTAAAGCCACATGTAATTGCAGTAATTACAAACAATAAAGAAATACCTGGACCTCCATGAAAAGCGGCAGTTCCAATGGTTGAAAATATACCTGCGCCTACCACTGCTGCAATACCCATTAATGTAAGGTCTTTTACACCAAGTTCTTTTTTTAATCCACCTGCATGATGCCCATCTGTTAAACCCGCATTCGCATCTGCAACAATTTTATCAATTGATTTTTTTCTGAACAAACTCATGTAAGTTGATTATTGATTTCGATTCATTAAATAATTAGCCAATTCAATCAAGGGTTGTTTTCTATTGGACACAACCGCTATGGCTTCTAAATGCTCGAAAGCTTCTTTTAAATATTTTGCTTTTAAATCTTCTGCCCATGCATCTACACCACAAGCTTTAAAGATCTCCAATACTTTTTCTACTTTATCTTCACTATTCGTTTTCAACAATGCTTCTAATCTAGCTTTTTGCTCCTCATTAGCAACTTCTAAGGCATGCAATAACAAAAATGTTTTTTTATTCTGCTTAATATCACCACCTGCTTCTTTACCAAATATAGCGGCATCTCCAAATGCATCTAAGTAATCATCTTGGATTTGGAACGCAATACCAATTTTCTTCCCAAACTCATACAATTGTCTACAATTATTTTCACTGGCTCCTCCAATGATTGCTCCAGCTTCTAAACTAGCAGCTAATAAAACGGAAGTTTTCAATGTGATCATTTCTATATACTGATCCATATCTACAGAATCCATTTTAGCATAATCCATATCTAATTGTTGACCTTCGCAAACCTCTCTAGCTGTTCTATTAAACAATTGTAAAATCTTGGGTAAATAACTAGGTTGAATTTGTTGTAAAAACTCATACGCTCTTATAATCATCACATCGCCAACCAATAATGCCGTATTGTAATCGTATTTAGTATGAACGGTTTCTTTACCTCTTCTTAAACTTGCTTCATCCATCATATCATCATGTACCAACGTGAAATTATGAAACAACTCTATCGCTCTTGCAACATGATAAGCGTCCTCATGGATATCACTAAATAATTCATTCCCTAATAAACACAAAACAGGTCGAATTCTCTTTCCTCCAATTTGTAAGAAATATTCTCCTGGTTCATATAAAGTCGCAGGACTTGAAGGAAAGTGCTTAGTGTCGAAACCTTTATTGAATCGCTCTGATAATGTTTGAAAGCTTAACATATTACAAACCTAACCAAATTTTAGCATTTATTAAACAGTGAATTTTTGCCATTTATTACTAAATTTGCGTACCCCCAAAATAGGCACTATGAATCTAAAAAAACTAACCCTGGTTTTCCTCTTTTTTGTAAGTGTTTCGAAGCTAATAGCTCAAGATTTTACTTTAGATACTGCCATCGCAACTGGCCCCTATGTAAATCCATATACTAAATCTATTGGCGTTAAAGTATCCCCAGGTGCAATTACCTATAAAAACATGTATAAGACTGCAAGAGCCATAGAAGTTATTGGATATGCGAGCTTAGATGGATTTAGTGCTGCTGTTTTAAAAGAGATCTACACTCCTATTGAAGGAGTGGAAAACCTAAGTTGGTATATAGGATATGGAGGTCACATGGGGATATGGAGTGAAGAGTGGAAAAAGACCAATACAAATACTTCCAATTCCAATATTGCGGTAGGATTTGATGGTATTATTGGATTTGATTATAAATTAAAAAATAGTCCACTCAATATTAGTGTGGATTGGCAACCTGCATTTAGTATTATTCAGTCTTATTTTAAAAATAATGGCGGTATCAGTGTTCGCTATGTATTAAAATAAATATATCACCCATTTAAAAGGGATGATTAATTCTTATTCAAATTGAATAAAGAATCTACAAAAGCATCTTTGTCGAATAATAATAAATCTTTGATTTGTTCTCCCACTCCAATATACTTTACAGGTATTTTGCATTGATGTGCAATTGCTAGCACTACTCCACCTTTGGCTGTACCATCCAATTTGGTAATCGCCAATGCATTTACATCCGTCACTGCCATAAATTGTTTGGCTTGTTCTAATGCGTTTTGACCAGTGGAGCCATCTAATACCAATAATACTTCATGAGGTGCATCAGGTACTTGTTTTTGAATCACTCTTTTGATTTTATTCAATTCATCCATCAAATGCGCTTTGTTGTGTAATCTGCCAGCAGTATCTATCAATACCACATCTGCGTTTTTTGAAACAGCTGATTGCACCGTATCAAATGCAACTGCACTTGGATCTGCTCCCATATTTTGTTTCACAATGGGCACACCCACTCTTTCACTCCAAATAGTTAATTGATCCACTGCTGCTGCTCTAAATGTGTCAGCAGCACCTAATACCACTTGATTTCCTGCTTCTTTGTAATGGTGTGCTAATTTACCAATGGTAGTTGTTTTACCTACACCATTGACGCCTACTACTAAAATGATATATGGTTTTTTATTTGCCGGAGGATTGAAGCCTTGTAAATCAGCTGGTGCATCAATTAGTAAGCCAGCCATTTCTTCGTGTAGGATTTGTTGTAATTCTTGGGTAGAAATATATTTATCCTTTCTTACTCTCTCTTGTATTTTCTCAATAATGGTTAAGGTAGAATCAACACCCACATCTGCCCCAATTAAAGCTTCTTCTAATTGGTCCAATACCTCATCATCCACGGTAGTCTTACCGATAATCACTTTAGATATTCTTTCAAAAAAACCTTGTTTGGTTTTCTCTAAACCTTGATCTAAAATTTCTTTCTCTTTTTTACCAAATAATTTTCCTAAAAAGCTCATACTGTAAAGATAATAAAACTAAAGTCCTTGTAGGACTTAAAATCATAATAGGTAGTTTAAGGAACTTAATTTTTATAAAGCTCTATAAAATAGAAAAAGCCTTCCTGTTATGGAAAGCTTTTCAATATGGTTCGAAAACTAATTGAAGCGATTATTTCGCTGCTAAGAATTCAGATACTTTATCCTTGTGAACAATGTTCTCTTTGAAAGTATACGCGCCAGTCTTAGGGCTACGGATAGCTTTGATTACTTTTGTCCAGTTTTTAGCTTCAGCAGAAGCTTTTAAATCCTTTACTTTCGCGTTTTTAGATGCTGCTTTTGCCATGATTATTTAATTTCTTTGTGAAGAGTTACTTTTTTCAAAATTGGGTTGTACTTCTTAAACTCCAAACGATCTGGAGTGTTCTTTTTGTTCTTAGTAGTAATATAACGACTAGTTCCAGCCATGCCAGTAGCTTTATGCTCTGTGCATTCTAATATTACTTGAACTCTGTTTCCTTTACGTGCCATGATGGTATATTATTATACTTTATTACTTGTGTTTACTTAGATTTTTTCGCCTGCTGCTCTTAAATCTTTTACTACTGCACCTAAACCATTCTTGTTGATAGTTCTTAATGCATCAGTAGATACTTTCAAAGTGATCCAACGATCTTCTTCAGCAAAGAAGAAACGCTTCTTCTGTAAATTAGGAAGAAAGCGACGCTTTGTTTTGATATTAGAATGCGATACGCTGTTTCCAGTCATCGGCTTCTTACCAGTTATTTGACATACTCTAGCCATGAGAAATTAATTTTTACGGACGGCAAAGGTAAGTAAATAACCCTTACTATCCCATTTATTTTATAGTTTTTTTCTTTCAAACGCTCAAAAAGGCAAAATATTGCTAATTGATTGATTAAGAATACATTTCCGCCCTTAATTCCTGTACTCTTTTGTCTTCCATATACTCGTCAAAAGTCATCAAACGGTCAATGACTCCCTTTGGCGTTAATTCAATCACTCTATTGGCCACTGTTTGCATAAAAGTATGGTCATGAGAGGTCATTAGAACGATTCCAGGGAAGTTTTGACAACCTTCGTTGAAGCTTTGGATACTTTCTAGGTCTAAATGATTCGTAGGCTGGTCCAATACCACCACATTGGGGTTCTGAAGCATCATTTTACTCACCATACAACGCACTTTCTCTCCCCCACTTAACACATTAGATTTTTTCATAACATCATCCCCGCTAAATAACATCTTACCCAAAAAACCACGAATAAATGGTTCATCGGCATCAGTAATATGAGATGGTACGAATTGTCTTAACCAATCCATTAAAGTTAAAGGTTGAGTGAACTCTTCATTATGTTCCATGGGTAAATACGCTTTGGTAATTGTAGTACCCCATTCAAAAGAACCAGCATCTGCTTTTACCACATCATTGATGATTTCAAAAAAATAAGTAATCGCTAAGGCATCTTTACTTAAAAAGGCAATTTTATCATTCTTACTTACAGAGAAAGAAACATCTTTAAATAAACTTCTACCTTCAATGGAATAAGATAATTTCTCCACGTTCAAGATTTGGTTACCCACTTCTCTCAATGGTTGAAAAATAATACCTGGATATTTTCTGTTGGAAGGCTCAATTTCTTCAATCGTTAATTTCTCTAATGCTTTCTTTCTTGAAGTAGCTTGTTTACTCTTACTTGCATTCGCAGAGAAACGCGCAATGAAATCTAATAAAGCTGCACGCTTTTCTTCATTCTTTTTATTCTTATCACTCATCTGTCTAGCCATCAATTGAGATGACTCATACCAGAAAGAGTAGTTACCAGTAAATGTTTTGATCTTTGCTCTATCAACGTCTGAAACATGCGTACACACTGTATCTAAGAAGTGACGATCGTGACTTACTACCAATACAATGTTCTCGTAATCAGCTAAGAAATTCTCTAACCAACCAATGGTTTCAATATCCAAACCGTTGGTAGGCTCATCCAATAATAAAATATCTGGATTTCCAAAAAGGGATTGCGCTAATAAAACCCTTAATTTAAAATTACTCGCAACATCTTTCATCAACATTTGATGCATATCTTCTTTTACACCTAAATCACTTAACAAACTTGCCGCATTACTTTCTGCTTCATATCCACCCATTTCACCAAATTCTGCTTCAAGTTCTCCTGCTTTTAATCCGTCTTCTTCTGTAAAATCTTCTTTAGCATATAAAGCATCTTTTGCATGCATTATATCCCACATTCTTTTATGTCCCATCATCACGGTATTCAACACAGTTTGCTCATCAAACTCAAATTGATTTTGTTTTAAAACAGCCATACGCTCTCCTGGCGTAATTTCAACAGTTCCTTTGGTGGGTTCAATTTCACCACTTAATATTTTTAAAAAAGTTGATTTACCTGCACCATTGGCTCCTATAATACCATAACAATTTCCTTTGGTGAAGCTTACGTTAACCTCATCAAATAAAACTCTTTTACCAAAAGATAAAGTGATGTTTCTAGCACTAATCATAAATAACAATAATTTGAGGACGCAAAGTTAAGCTATTTCAGCTTACCAATTAGATCTTGCGCTGGCTGTAGTATCAAGGCTATCAAAAGCCCCCGCCAAATACTTGTAATGTGCTGCAATAGCAATCATAGCGGCATTATCTGTACAATATTGAAACTGAGGTAAATAAACCTTTGCTTGCATCTTATCTCCCAATGCTTGAATACCCTTTCTTAAGCCACTATTGGCACTAACCCCTCCTGCAATACAGATTTCTTTAATGCCTGTTGTTTGCATTGCCTTTTTAAGCTTTTTCAAAAGAATCGTTACAATGGTATATTGTACGGAAGCACATAAATCGGCTTTATTGTTTTCAATAAAATCAGGTGCCTGTTTTTGTAAGAAATATAAGACACTTGTTTTTAAGCCGCTAAATGAATAATTTAAATCAGGCACAGTTGGTTTCGCAAATTCAAAAGCCAAAGGATTTCCTTGTTGAGCTAATTGATCCATCAATGGGCCACCCGGATAAGGAAGACCAATGATTTTAGCAATTTTATCAAAAGCTTCACCAGCTGCATCATCAATGGTTTCGCCAATGATATTTAAATCAGATGCACTATTACATTGTACAATTTGAGTATGTCCACCACTCACTGTTAAACATAAAAATGGAAAGGAAGGAGCAGGATCATCAATCAAATTCGCCAATACATGGGCTTGCATATGATGTACACCAATTAATGGTTTATTCAAACTCAATGCCAAAGACTTTGCAAATTGGGCGCCAACTAATAAACTTCCAATCAATCCTGGTGCTTGGGTAAAAGCAATGGCATCTAATTGAGCTAATGCAGCTTGTTTTGTGATTGCTGGAAATGCTTTTTGAATGGCAGCATCCACTACTGGTACAATATTTTCCATATGCGCTCTACTTGCCAATTCTGGCACTACCCCACCATAGGTTTCATGAATGGTTTGATTCGCAATAAAATTGGATAAAATTTTCCCATCTACCACAATAGATGCAGCAGTTTCATCACAAGAAGATTCAATAGCTAATATCGTAATGGGTTTGCTCAATAGAACGCAAAGATACTACTTCGTTCTAATTGCTTCCACAGGATTCATTTTCGCAGCAATTGATGCTGGAATGATACCTGATATAACCCCTAAAATGATACAAATACTCAAAGCTAAAACAACAATACTAGGTGCAATATGTAAAGGGAAAGGTAGAACAGAACCTAGTGCTACAGTGAGTATCCACACCAAGAACAATCCAACTAAGCCCCCAATGATACATAAGAAAGCACTTTCCAATAAAAACTCATATAAAATGGTAGAACTCTTTGCACCAATGGCTTTTTTCAAACCAATTTGACTGGTTCTTTCTCTCACTGTTACAAACATAATATTAGCAACTCCAAAAGCACCCACAATTAAAGAAAGACCTGCAATAGCCCATCCACCACTATTAATTGAACCAAATACACTATCAATTTGGTCTTTGAATTGAGCAACATCATTACAAGTAAAATTATCTTCTTCCGTAGGGCTCAGTTTTCTAATTTGACGCATCACACCAGTTAACTCTTGTTGCAATAAAGCAGAAGGTACTCCTGGTTTTGCTTGAACCATGATATAAGGATTAGAGTTGTCTGTATCAAAAATGGATGCAAAGTATTGATAGGTCGTTAATACAGATTTATCATAGTCAAAGCCATTAATAATAGCCGTTCCTTGTTTCTCTATAATACCAATTACCATCAATCTTCTACCACCATAAGAAATGGTTTTACCCAAAGCTTTATCTGCTTTACCAAAGAGTTCTTCTGCTACTTTGTAACCAATAACACCCAAAGGTCCTCCTCTTAAAAAATCAGCTTCAGAGAAGTATCTACCCATTCCAATATTAAAACTTTGAACAGCTTTGTACTCGTTGGTAATACCATATATGTTCACCCCCTTTAAAATATTTTCTTCAAAGGTAAAAGTAGCTTGAGTGGAAGTAAAGAAAGCCATATTGGAAGCCAAATTGCTTTTCTTTTTGATGATATCCATCTCCTCTATTTTCATAGATGGCCTTTTCATGAATTTCCACCATGGATATTCCGGTCCTCCACCGTAATCCCATTTGTCAATATAGATGGTATTATTCCCAAAGCTCGCTAGGTCATTTTGAATCTTCCCTTTTAAACTATCAATGGTGGCAAGTACGCCAATAATGCAAAAAATGCCTATCGTGATGCCAAATAAAGAAAGAAAGGTTCTTAGTTTATTCACTTTAAGCTCTTGTAAAGCCATTTTAAAGCTGTTCCAAAGGATAGTTAGCACTTTAATCATGGGGTAAAAATAAGCCAAAGTCTGCAAGGATGGAGAATTTTATACAAGTGGTCAATTCCCTATCTAAATGCACAAATTGTTAAGGTATTTTGCATTGAGGCTCAAAATCATAGAACGAATTAGACGTAGTTAGAAAATCCTTGTTACTTTTGCATCGATTTTAAAAATCTGCAATTATGACCTTCAAACAAATGTTTACTTCCTCCGTGGGAAAAAAATTAATCATGGGCTTCACGGGAATTTTTCTAATTCTTTTCTTGATTGTGCATGCTGGATTGAACGCAACCATTTGGGCAAATGATGGTGGATTAATGTTTAATAAAGCTGGACATTTTATGGGCAGCAATGCAGTTCCAAGAATTTTAGAAATTGGTTTATTTATTGGAATTTTTCTACACATCTATCAAGGTTATTTATTAACGATTGAAAACAGAACTAAAAGATCTGTTGGATACGCAGTAAATTATTCTAAAGGTAGCAAGTGGTATAGTAGAAGTATGGCTATTTTAGGTACTTTGATTTTGTTGTTTTTAATTGCGCATATTTATCATTTTTGGACACCAAGTAGATTAGGTGGTATTGGCAATATCAAAGCCTTAGGCACTGTGGATCACAACGGCGTTGAGTTACATAATTTATATGCAGAAATGGATTTGGTATTTACCAATCCATACATTGTAGTGTTATATGTTTTAGCATGTGGATCTTTGGCTTATCACTTAGCACATGGATTCCAAAGTGCATTCAAAACAATTGGTGTTCACAATAGAAGATATCATGCTTTAATTTCAAGCATTGGATATGGTTTCTCTATTTTAATACCATTGATTTTCGCTTTAATGCCTATTAGTTTTTATTTTGATTGGATTAAATAATTCAGATCAACAAACCTTATTACACAAACTGATTGATAAAAGATTGAACTATGTTAAACGCTAAAATACCTGCTGGAAAATTAGATGACAAATGGGTAGATTATAAAGGTCATTGTAAATTAGTTAACCCAGCTAATAAAAGAAAGATGGAAGTGATTGTTGTAGGTACTGGATTAGCCGGTGCATCTGCTGCTGCATCACTTGGTGAGATGGGTTATAAAGTAAAAGCATTTTGTTTTCAGGATAGTCCACGTCGTGCTCACTCTATCGCTGCACAAGGTGGTATCAATGCTGCAAAGAATTATCAAAATGATGGTGATAGTGTATTTAGATTATTCTATGATACTATCAAAGGGGGTGACTATAGAGCACGTGAAGCAAATGTGCATCGTTTAGCTGAAGTAAGTACTAATATTATTGACCAGTGCGTTGCACAAGGTGTTCCATTTGCACGAGAGTATGGTGGATTATTAAGTAATAGAAGTTTTGGCGGTACGCAAGTACAACGAACATTCTATGCTGCAGGTCAAACAGGACAGCAATTATTAATTGGTGCCTATCAAGCTTTAGAGCGTCAAGTAGCATTAGGTAATGTGCAAATGTTTGCGCGTCATGAAATGTTAGACGTTGTAAAAGTTAATGGAGCAGCAAAGGGTATCATTGCTCGTAATTTAGTAACAGGTGAACTAGAAAGACATTTTGGATATGCAGTATTATTATGTACTGGTGGATATGGTAATGTGTTTTATTTGTCTACCAATGCAATGGGTTCTAATGTAACTGCAGCTTGGAAGGCGCATAAGCAAGGAGCTTATTTTGCAAATCCATGTTTTACTCAAATACATCCTACTTGTATTCCAGTAAGTGGTGATCATCAATCTAAATTGACTTTGATGTCCGAGTCTTTAAGAAATGATGGTAGAATTTGGGTTCCAAAAAAATTAGGTGATGATAGAAAAGCGAATGATATTCCAGAAGATGAAAGAGATTATTATTTAGAGCGCCGCTACCCTGCTTTTGGTAACCTTGTTCCAAGAGACGTGGCATCAAGAGCTGCTAAAGAGAGATGTGACGCTGGATATGGTGTGGGTACATCCAAGCAAGCTGTTTACTTAGATTACGCTGCTGCGATTGAAAGATATGGTAAAACAGAAGCAAGCAAAAAAGGCTTGAGCAATGTAAGTCATGAAGAAATTATTGCACTAGGTAAGGAAGTGGTGAAAGAAAAGTATGGCAACTTATTTGATATGTATGCAAAAATTACAGGAGATAATCCATACGAAGTACCAATGAGAATTTACCCTGCTGTGCATTATACTATGGGTGGCTTATGGGTTGATTATGAATTACAAACCTCCGTACCAGGTTTATATGCATTAGGAGAAGCGAACTTTAGTGATCATGGTGCAAACCGTTTAGGTGCAAGTGCTTTGATGCAAGGTTTAGCAGATGGTTATTTTGTAATACCTTATACATTAGGTAATAATTTAGCAGACGAAATTTACAACGCTCCTATTCCAACTACTCACCCTGCATTTGAAGCAGCTGAAAAAGCTGTTGCAGAAAGAATCCAAACTTTAAAGAACATCAATGGTAAACAATCCGTTGAAAGTTTCCATAAGCGCTTAGGTAAGATTATCTGGGACAAGTGTGGTATGGCGAGAAGTGCTGAAGGATTAAAGCAAGCAATTGCTGAAGTACAAGCATTGAAAAAAGAATTCTGGAGTGATGTTAGAATTCCAGGGGAGATCAATGAATTCAACCCAGAATTAGACAAGGCAAACCGCGTTGCTGACTTTATTGAATTAGGAGAATTGATGTGTGTTGATGCTTTAAACAGAGAAGAAAGCTGTGGTGGACACTTTAGAGAGGAATATCAAACAGCAGACGGAGAAGCACTAAGAGACGACGAAAACTTTATGTATGTAGCTGCATGGGAAGCAAAAGCAGAACATGAATGGCAATTACATAAAGAAGAATTGAAGTATGAAGTCATCAAACCTTCTCAAAGAAACTATAAATAATAAAGATCTAATTCATTAACAGATAACTTGTAAGATATGTCACATAAAGAATTGAATTTAAAACTAAAAGTATGGCGTCAAAAAAATGCTCAAACAGCAGGCGCTTTCAAAACATACGAATTAAATGGCATCTCAGATGAAATGTCCTTTTTAGAAATGTTGGATGTTTTAAATGAAAAATTAATTACAGAGGGAGGTGAACCAGTTGCTTTCGATCACGATTGTAGAGAAGGTATTTGTGGTATGTGCTCTTTGTACATTGATGGTAAACCACATGGTCCTTGGCAAGCGAATACAACTTGTCAATTGCATATGCGTGCTTTCAATGATGGAGATACTATTACCATTGAGCCATGGAGAGCTAACTCTTTTCCTATTGTAAAAGATTTGACAGTTGATAGAAGTGCATTTGATAGAATTATACAAGCTGGAGGATATGTGAGCGTGAATACTGGTAACGCTGTTGATGGTAACAGTTTGCCTATCGAAAAAGATAAGGCAGATGAAGCATTTGCTTCTGCTATGTGTATTGGTTGTGGCGCTTGTGTTGCAGCATGTAAGAATAGTTCTGCAATGTTATTCTTAAGTGCAAAGGTTTCTCATTTGGCTTTATTACCACAAGGTGCCCCAGAGAGAAAATCTCGTGTATTGAATATGGTGGCTCAAATGGATAAAGAAGGTTTTGGTTCTTGTACCAATACTGGAGCTTGTGAAGCAGCTTGTCCAAAAGAAATTTCTATTGCAAACATTGCTAGATTGAATAAAGAATATATAGGTGCAAGCTTAACTTCCGAATAGTTATTGCTACATGGCGAACACCTATTTTCAGTTCAAAGAATTTATCGTGCATCAGGAACATGCTTCAATGAAAGTATGTACTGATGCATGTTTTTTTGGTGGATGGGCCATTCATCATGAAGCATTACAAAAAGCTAGTTCTGTTTTAGACATTGGAACTGGAACAGGGTTATTAAGCTTAATGATTGCTCAAAAAAATACGCTTGGAACAATTACGGCAGTAGAAATAGAACCGAATGCAGCAAACCAAGCATTATCTAATTTTGCGTTAAGTCCTTGGAAAGAAAGATTATCAGTGGTAAATGCTTCTATTCAAGATTTTGCTTCAGCCAATTCTGCAACATTTGATTGTATTATTTCCAATCCTCCTTTTTTTGAATCGGATCTGCCCTCTCCCAATGACCAAAAAAATGTAGCAGCGCATAGTGCAGCATTGCCCTGGGAAACATTTGCACAAGTAGTTTCAAAACTATTAATGAATAATGGTTGCTTTTATGTAATCATCCCTTCTATTCGTGCGTATACCATGCAAAAATTAATGGAGACCAATGGACTGCAATTAATTGAAGAGACTACCGTTTTTAATAAAGAAAAGCAATTGCCTTTCAGAAGTTTTTTGCAATTTAAAAAAGCAACAGAAAAGCCAGCTAGCATTGAAAGAAATAAATTGTATATCAAGGGCCCTAGCAATGAATATACAGATGAATTCAAAAGCTTACTGAAAGCTTACTATTTGCAATTTTAGTGTTGAGCGTAGTCTGCTAAGTACTTATAATGATCGGTTAGTTTACCTTTATCTAACATTGTAGCTTTTTCAATAATTGGATTACCTCCATTTACTAAATCGCCTAATACATATTTAATCAATTGTTCTCCAAAGAATCTACTTGCATCTCTTGGCAATTCATTGGGCAAATTACCCACAGCCATAATATCAATACAGTTGTAATTGTAAGGATTACATTTTTCACAAGAATCTAACTGCACACCATAAATGGGATCTTCTGATGTAGCATCTCCTAAATTGCAAGGAACACTTCCAAATGCATCATCTGTAATATCGGCAATGGTTGTTAATACTGATCTTTCGTCTTTAAGTTCATCCAATGTAAACAATGGCGGTATTCCTTTTTCCCAATATACTCCATTCATTAAAATTTTTGCATGAGGAAGATAGTCTTTAAAAAGACATTCATAGTTTGAGGGATGTTCATGAAAATCATTTCTTTCATAAGTTCCATTGTCTTTTCGTTGGTACAAATCTTTACCTTTTAAATGCACATAAACGGGATATGGATAAGTTCTGGATTTAAATTCATCCGGTTCCACTTGTTGCACATCCATTAAATTCATGATTTCTAAAATTCCATGCGCTACCCTTCCAGAACCTGTAACCGCAATTTTTATGGGAGGTAATTTTAAACCAAAATAAGTATGAATTAACTCCATATAATCCTTCACATCTTTGACCCTACCCAAAGTGAATTCTTTGGTTCTATTACCATATGCCATGATGCCATTGTGTGCACCCACAATTCCTGCAAAAAATCCAAAGCCAATTAATCTTTGACCATCTTCATGTTCAAGACATTCATAATCAATGAGGGTAATATGCTGATCCATCATTGCATGAAACAATGCCTGATTATATGATTGTGCTTTTTTTGTATGAGAGAAAAATAAATAAGTTTTATTGGGAATCAACTGAGATTTTGGAACTTCTTTAATCCCTAATAGAATATCAGCAGCTGAAATATCATCGACCACTTTGATGCCTTCTCTTTGGTATTCTATATTTTTATAGCATCTTGTAGTTGATGATTCTACCAATATATCCCAATCTGGGTGTTGTTCTAACAACCATTTACATTGTTTAGGGGTTAATGCCACCCTGTTGTCACTAGGAACTTTTCCTTCTTTAATAAGGCCTAATACCGGCATTTTGGTAATTTTACACAATATACGAAATTAGACAATGGATTATTTTGCATTATTTGGACTTTCGATTGGTTTTCAAGTAGATACGAATAAATTACGGGCAGCTTTTATGGAAATTCAAAGAGCTTCGCACCCCGATAAATTTGCGCAAAGTAATTCCTATGAGCAAGAAGAGGCTTTGGAAAGATCAGCCTTAGCCAATAAAGGATTTTCTTTGTTAAACAATAAAGACCAAGTATTGCCCTATGTGTTGGAATTAAAAGGGATCATCCAATCAGAAGAAAAATACGCATTATCCCCTGCTTTTTTAATGGAGATGATGGAATTGAATGAAGGTTGGATGGAAGCAGACAGTGAAGCAGCTAAACAAAGCATTTTAGATCAAATTAAAGCTATACAAGATGAAATCTTGGAACCTATTAAAAACTATTTGGAAATGGATCAAATCGATTCTATTTCCCAAGAAGCAATGCTGCAAATAAAAGAGTATTACTACAAGAAAAAATACCTCGATCGTATTTTGGCAGAATTCCGCTGATAGCGTAATATTGCATCCCGCTGAGCACCTAGGTGCAAAATGCCCAGATGGCGGAACTGGTAGACGCGCTAGACTCAAAATCTGGTTATCGCAAGGTAGTGCAGGTTCGATTCCTGTTCTGGGCACAAACGCCTCGACACAAAGTGTCGGGGCGTTTTCTTTTGGATGTGATGAGAGCTTGCTCTCAATAGCAGACAAAGGGAAACGCCCAGCAAAAGCGAAGCTTTTGTAGAGGCTTTGGGTACGCCCGCAATTTAGGAAGTCGGCGAAACAAAGTGGAGCCGACAGTCCTGCAAAAAAATAACCCCCAATCACTTGAGGGTTATTTTATACAATTCAATTTAATTATTACAAATCAAATCTATCTAAATTCATTACTTTATTCCATGCTGCTACAAAGTCATGTACAAATTTTTCTTTTGCATCATCACAAGCATACACTTCAGCTAAAGCGCGTAATTCAGAATTAGACCCAAAGATTAAATCAACTCTTGTGCCAGTAAATTTAAGTTTACCAGAAGCACGATCTACACCTTCAAAAATTCCTTTAGTAGCACTCTCTTTCCAAGTAGTGCTAAAGTCAATTAAGTTAGTGAAGAAGTCATTGCTTAAAGTTTCAGGCTTGTCAGTGAATACACCATGATTAGAACCATCATAGTTGGTATTCAATACACGCATACCACCAACCAATACAGTTAATTCAGGAGCCGTTAAAGTTAATAACTGAGCCTTATCAATTAACATTTCTTCTGGAGATACCAATGTTCTTGCTTTAACATAATTTCTGAATCCATCAGCGATAGGTTCTAATACTGCAAAAGAAGCAACATCTGTTTCAGCTTCTGAAGCATCTGCTCTACCAGCTGTAAATGGAACTTTAATATCATGTCCAGCATTCTTCGCTGCTTTCTCAATGGCTGCAACACCACCTAAAACAATTAAGTCAGCCATAGATACATGCTTAGATCCAGCATTGAATGCTTTTTGGATTGATTCTAATGCATCTAATACTTTGGTTAATTGTGCAGGATTATTAGCAACCCAATATTTTTGTGGAGCCAATCTAATTCTCGCACCATTCGCACCACCACGCTTATCTGATCCACGGAAAGTAGATGCAGAAGCCCATGCAGTAGAAACTAATTCACTAATAGATAAACCTGCAGCTAAAATTTTCGTTTTTAACTCCGCAATGTCTTTATCATCAATAGTTGATTTAGTTGCATCTGCAATTGGATCTTGCCAAATTAACACTTCAGAAGGAACTTCTGGTCCAGTGTAACGAGAACGAGGTCCCATATCACGGTGTGTTAATTTAAACCAAGCTCTAGCAAATGCATCTGCAAATTGGTCTGGATTTTCATAAAATCTTTTAGAGATAGGGCCATAAGCAGGATCTAATCTTAAAGCTAGATCTGTAGTGAGCATCATTGGAGCATGTTTGATTGATGCATCATGTGCATCAGGTACTGTTCCAGCACCTGCACCTGCTTTAGGTTTCCACTGATGTGCACCTGCTGGGCTCTTTGTTAATTCCCACTCGTAACCAAATAAGTTTTCGAAGTAGTTATTACTCCACTTTGTTGGTGTGGTTGTCCAAGCACCTTCTAAACCACTTGTAATTGTATTTACACCGTTACCAGAACCCATTGTATTCTTCCAACCAGTTCCTTGCTCTTCAATACTTGCACCAGCTGGTTCAACCCCAACATATTTACCTGGATCACCTGCACCGTGT
>Ga0209358_10000061_pt1 | contig 93799 bp, 99 predicted proteins | sample LauGreFa1BDMLBSN_2_FD_187574 | JGI IMG/M metagenome (GOLD analysis project Ga0209358, IMG submission 187574) | Freshwater lake microbial communities from Lake Michigan, USA - Fa13.BD.MLB.SN (SPAdes) (version 2) | ecosystem: Environmental > Aquatic > Freshwater > Lake | place: Lake Michigan, USA... | reverse complement strand
ATGTACGCCTACACTTTTTTTCGTTGGTATTTCCCAAGTTGTAGTACCGTTAGAATTGTTTATATAGTAAACATTTCCACATTTACTTTTTTTGGTTTTCCATCCCTTAACAATAATTTCTTCTGGTGTTAAATATTGGTCACCACTAGGTTTGTCCCAAGTTGTGACACCAGTTATATCGTTAACATAGTAATAAGATTCTGCAGTTTTACTTTTGTATTGTTTCCAATCTATAGGAAGATGATTGAGTGAATTTGGAAAATTCCATTGAGAAACCCCTTTCTCTACGTTAAAAAAATAATATTTGTTTTTTTTCTCGCTAGTAAGTTCTTTCCAGCAGTTATTGTCTAATTTGGTTGTTCTATCTCGAAATGACATTTATTTTATACAATATTATATAAAAATTGAATTTTATAGCAAACAAATTAATAAGAAATAAGAAAATGAAGTCCAAACCTTCTTGCAATATATGTGCCGAATTCTTCAACAAAGTTAACAGAAAAGCAGTAAAGTGCTGCGCCTGTGATTTTGAGTCTTGTCGAGACTGCATAAAGAAGTATATGCTAGGAAGCAAAGAAGAACCATCATGTATGTCTTGCAAAGTTGCTTGGGACAGAAACTTTCTGTTAGAACAGCTAGGCAAGACATTTATGACAAGAGATTACAGAGACTACCGCGAAGATTTGCTTGTAGAACGTGAAATGGGTTTTTTACAGGCAACACAGCCTCACGTGGAACGTGAGATTCGAATGGAACAATTAAAGGAAGAAATTTCTATGTTGAAAAAAAAGTTACCTAAATTAGAGAAAGAATTGAGAGAATTAAAGGACGGAGGAGAACTAGTAGAGAGAAAAAAGTTTGTTCGAAAATGTCCAAATGGCGACTGTCATGGGTTCTTGTCTAGTTCGTTGAAGTGTGGATTATGTCAATGTTGGGTATGTTCGGATTGTCGTGAGATCAAAGGGTTTTCTACAGAAGAAAAAGAGGCTCACGAGTGTAACAAAGATATTGTGGAATCGGTAAAATTGTTGGAAAAGGATTCAAAGCCATGTCCTACATGCACGTCCCTTATATTTAAGATAGAAGGTTGTGATCAGATGTATTGTGTCGAATGCCACACTGCTTTTAGTTGGAATACACTAAAGATTGAATCTGGTGTTATTCACAATCCTCATTATTTCGAATACCAACGTATGACAAACGGGGGAGTTGCTCCAAGAAATCCAGCCGATGTACAATGCGGAAGAGAGCTAGATAATTATTTTGTACCAAGATTAATTGAAGAAATTACTCCGTTGCCAGAAAACTGGACAAGAGAAATAACCGATAGGGGTATTTTGTATTGTAACGGGGGCATGCGATATTATTCTAAACCAAACACCCAAGAAGTACTTGATGTTGTAGAGATATGTAGACAAGTTATACATGTGAGATTTGTGGAAAGACCAAGATTCGCAACAGAAGTTAGATTATATTCAAATATGCAGTTGCGAATTGATTTTATGAGGAATAAAATAACCAAAATCCAGATGAAGAAGATCTTACAAAAGAGAGAGAAGGAGAATACCAAGAAACAAGAAATTTCGAATGTCCTTGAAATGTATGTGTCGTGTATGACAGATCTATTTTACAGATTGTATGAGAATAATGAATTAGTAAAAATAAAGAAAGAGATGAATGAGTTGAAAAAATATGTCAACGATTGCTTTAAGAAAATAAGTAAGACATATGATTGCAAAGAATATCGTCTCGATGACAAGTTTCACTTTCTGTAAAACCGACTCGTTTTTGCTATGTGTATATTATATAATATACACATAAAATCTTGTAATTTACGTTAGAAATTGATTTATATGTTTTATAATTACTATATAACTATGATTCAATTATTTAAGACACCATCAAATGATAGTAAGTTGGTTGTAAATAATTTAGATCAATCGTCATTAATTAGAACACTTAGTTACATAGGCGGTGGATCTCATGGTAAAGTATATAAGATATATAATATGCTTGATGATCAAATATATAGTTTAAAGAAAATAGATTTGCTTGATGAAATTGCTGATATATCATCAGATGATCAACTTTTAGCATTAAAGGATAACACATCTTTACTTTTGAGAGAGATTCGTGTTCTTGCGAAGCTCGAACATCCAAATATTCTTAGATATAATACTTCATGGATAGAATTCAATAAAATAAATAGACCAATACTATGTATTCAAACAAAGTTCTATGAGCACACACTTACCGATGTCATGTTTAATGAGAATCTAAACAAAGAAAATGTTTGGAAAGATATAGTTAGTGCTATAAAATATTTACATTCAAGAGGTATTATGCATAGAGATCTCAAACCTGATAATATATTTACTGATATGCAGCATGCATATGTTGGTGATTTTGGATTAGCAAAGTACTATGAAAACAGTGATAGTCGTATTATGTCTGATTTGTATATGGGGTCTGAACTTTATTTAGCACCAGAGGCAAAATCGGATACACCTGTCTATACATTTGAATCTGATATTTATAGTTTAGGTGTTATTTATCTTCAGTTATTTGGTCATTGCAAATCATCGATGGAGTTTATTTCTATTTTCAAAACTGGTATTGATTCGTTTAATGTACCGGATAATGTTAAATTGATGTTATCGAATGAACCATCTAAAAGACCTAATCTATAAAGAAACAATCAGGTATTATACTAAAAAGTAAAATCGAAAATTTATAAGAAAAATCAAAAAAGATATAAATTATGGACCACGATACCAGAGAAATTGAATCGATAACATTTGGAATATATTCACCTGAAGAAATATTGAGTATGGCTGTTTGTAAAGTTGACAGTGTCAAAAAGAGTGGTCCAGGAAGTGTATATGATTTACGTATGGGTTCTACTGATTCCACAAAAAAGTGTGAAACATGCAAAGAGAGCGCTGTTGATTGCCCTGGGCATTTTGGATACATCGAGTTGAATGAGCCTATCGTACATCCTCTATATTACAAACGTGTTACAGCTTTTTTGAATTGTTTTTGTCTTAAGTGTTATAGGTTATTACTTCAATCTGACCAGATCTCTATATCTGGATTGAATAGGTATAAGGGTGAAGCACGTTTTACCAAAATTATAGAGAAGATAAAAAAAGTGGACATATGCTGTCAGCACACTGGAGAGTTTGATGAGGATGGTGAACCGATAATTTGCGGTAAAGATTTGCCAAAAATCAAGTTCATTGCAGCCGATAGCAGTTTTTCTTTGATGTATGAGGATGGAAAAAAGAATAAGACTAGCATCGTTCTCACAACAGAAGAGATTAAGAAAGTATTTGATAATATTACAAACGAGGATGTAGAGCTGTTAGGATTTGATCCATCATTATGCCATCCTCGAAACTTTATCATTTCTGTTCTACCTGTTCTACCACCTTGTGATAGACCTTACGTTCGCGCGGACAACAAGATGTGTGATGACGATCTAACTATTCAATACATAGAAATAATAAAAGCAAACAACAATTTGTTGGAGGAAGAAGATGAAGGGTCTAAAAAGACCGATAAACGTGAAACAGTCAGACAACGTGCGTTAGCTAGTTTGCGATTTCGTATAATGACAACATTTAATAACGGTCAAGGTAAGGCTAAACACACAACTAATGGACGACCTATTAAGGGTATAAAGGAACGTCTAACAGGGAAAGACGGTCAGATAAGAAATAACATGATGGGTAAGCGTTCAATCAGACCCGATACACCAGTATTAATGTATAACACCGGATTACCTAAAAGAGCAGATGAAATAAAAATTGGAGATATAGTTATTGGAGATGATGGAACTCCAAGAACTGTAATAGATACAGTTAGTGGAACTAGTCCCCTTTATAAAGTTATACAATCACATGGAGATGACTATGGTATTAGCTGTGAACATATTTTGACACTTAAATATTGTGGACATGCTTCCATAAATTGGAGAGAAAATTTAGGTAAAAATGGGTCTTGGGTTATGAAATGGTATGAAAGAAGTGATAAAAAGATTCACGTAAAAAGAGTATCTGTTATTCCACCAAAAACAAAAGATGATGCATTGAAAGAGGTAGAGGAAAGAAGAGATTTACTAAAGCTAGATAAAGATAAAAAAATTACATGGAATGAGAAGAGAAAAACATATGGAACTTTTCGTTTAAATTATACAGATAATGGAAGTAAGAAATCTATTGAAGTTGCAGTAGTTCCTGGATTGACGAAAGAACAAGCATTAGAAGAGATGGAACAATTTAGAAAAACGATAGATGTTAATCCTATTATTGATATTCATGTTAAAGATTATTTATCATTGTCAGACACTGATCGTCGTTTAATGCTAGGTGTTAAATTAAACACACCTATTCAATGGGAACACAAACCTGTCAGTCTTGATCCACGAATTTTAGGAATGTGGTTAGGAGATGGTACAGCTAAAAAACCAGTATTTACTTCCATAGACGAAGAATTAATAAATTATTGGACAACTTGGACATCTAATAATGGATGTAAAATTGCAATTCACGATAAGAATGGTAAATCTATACACTTTGGTATATCTTCTATTTGTGATAAGAAGGAGTATAATTGCAATCCTCTGACACAAAAATTGAAAGAATATGATCTTGTTAGTAACAAGCATATTCCTGAAGATTATATTATTAATGATGTGAACACAAGACTTCTTGTTTTAGCTGGATTAATTGACACTGATGGGTCGGTTGAAAATGATGGAACAACCATTGCGATAACTCAATGCTATGAGCACAAACAAATTATTGATGGAGCACAGCGTATAGCGATATCTTTAGGATTTAGAACATCCGTTACTGACAAGAAAACATCATGGACTAATAAAGATGGAAAACAACATGGAAACGCGTTGAAATTAGTTATATCAGGTGCTGGTATTGAAAATATTCCAACTCTTCTTTCACATAAGAAATGTTATGCGCCTTCTAAAAAAGACATGTCTTGTTATAACATAAAAGTTGTTGAAGATGGTGTTGGAAAATATTATGGATTTGAAGTAGATAAAAATAATCGTTTCTTGCTAGGAGATGCTACTATCACACATAATTGCGATCAAACTGCTCGTACTGTTATCGGTCCTGACCCAACTTTAAAAATGGGTCAACTTGGAGTTCCTGAAGAGATTGCAAGAATTTTGACATCGCCTGTTCGCGTTACAGAGTTTAATGTAGACGAGTTACAAGCTTTGGTTGATGGAGGCGAAGTTAAATCTCTTTGGAAGCCGGATAGCGAGACGGTAATTGATCTTAAACGTTTTCGTAGAGGTACACGATTGATGCATGGAGATATTATTCATCGAGGTGGTGAACTGATCAAAGTTATCGACGGTAGAGAACTTGTACAGGAATGTGATCAGGTTGAACGAAACGGAGAGTTTTTGACAAAATTAAAAGTTGCTAATCGAAAGTATAAAGTACCTATTGGTTGGGTGGTTGATCGTCCTCTTCAAAATGGTGATTATGTGTTGCTAAATAGGCAACCGACATTGCATAAATCAAGTATGCTTGCTATGCAAGTAATTATCATGCCGTTCAAGACTTTCAGAATAAATTTGTCTGTTACCAGAGGCTTCAATGCCGATTTTGACGGGGACGAAATGAATATACACGTTCCTCAATCACTTGAGTCACAGGCAGAAATGAAATATCTCTCTGCTGCACAATGGAATATGATCTCTCCGCAAAGTAGTAAGCCAAATATAGCGATTGTTCAAGACTCTCTTCTTGGAGCGTATAGAATGACAAGAAAATCGGTAAAGTTAACATCTGGACAGTTTTTCAACATTGCAATGTCTCTTCCTCGTGCACCTTGGGCTAAAGAACGTACATCTGTAGTAAAACCATCACAATCTGTTTTGCTTGGTGTTGATTCTCACAGAGAACAGTGGGTTCGATCTGGACCATGGAAAAGTGATCGAGGAGTATCAACAGATAATGTAATGTCATCAGAAGAGATTATGGCTAGAATTCAGCATATACGCCGTATTTTGAAAGAAAAGGAAAAGAAAATTCAGTGTTACAATGGTCATGGTTTGGTATCTCTCTTCTTACCGGAAGATTTTATATACGAAAGAACAAACGATGCTAATCCTGAAGAACCAACTGTTAAAATCTGGAGAGGAGTGATGTATGAAGGAACGCTTGACAAAGCGATTATTGGAGCATCACATAACTCTATTCATCATTTGCTTCATAAAGAGTATGGACCAGAAGTAGCGTCTTACTTTATAGACTGTATACAGTTTGTGACTAATCAGTATCTTCTTATTGATGGCTTTTCAGTTGGATTAGGTGATTGTTTAATACCACAGACAGTTAACGAAGACGGTGTGACGAAAGAGGCAGAGATTAGAGATGTTGTTAGAAAATGTTATATTGAAGCAGAAGCTATTAAACAAGCAACTTCTCATCCTAGTATTAGAGAGATTAGGATAAATGCATCCTTAAATAAGGCTAAGGACATTGGTTTACGGATAGCAAAAGAAGCACTTTCTGAAGATAATAACTTTCTTTCAACTGTTCTTTCTGGAAGTAAAGGTGACTTTTTCAACATTGCTCAGATTACAGGTCTTCTTGGTCAACAAAATTTGAAAGGACAACGAGTGCCTCTTCTGATGAATCACGGAACGCGTTCTCTTCCACATTACCCTTTTGGAGAACTAGAGCCTGAAATGGAATATGAATCACGTGGATTTATAAGCAAAGGATTTCTTCGGGGATTAAATCCTAGACAGTTCTATTTTCATGCAATGTCTGGCAGAGAAGGTGTTTGTGACACTGCAATGGGCACAGCCACGTCCGGTTACATGCAAAGGAGAATTGTAAAACTAACAGAAGACATGAAGATACAACATGATGGAACGGTTAGAGATACTCCTGGAAAAATATATCAAATGTCTTATGGACAGCTTGGGTTTGATCCCACATGCACAGTAAAGGTGAAAAGCGATCAAGAGATGTGCGATATAACGAGAATGGTAGCGCGTTTGAATATGAAACATGAGTTGAGCGTAAAATAAACTAGATAATTTTTAAGAAATATAAAATCACACTCAAAAGTGTGATTTTAATCTTTATAAATGCCTATTTAGCGTTCAACTGGCTTTTTCATTACTTTTTGAGGAAATAAGTAACGTTTTTGACCATCTGCGAGCTCTTTCGTTCTGAAGATAATTTTTTGTATAAAATTCATAAATAGGAGAGCTTTTAAATTTTGTAACCCAACCATTAAACTCAACCTCTTCTAAATGTAATTCCAAAATAGTAAAATAAAATTTCAAATAACTTTTTAATTTATCTTCATAATCTAACACACTGTTAAGTTGTTTTATTCCTGTTGTTATAGGTTCCAAATTAAATGAATACAATTTAGGTTGTACACCTGCTACAACCATTCTCATATCCCATGGAATATATATTTTTAGATTCAATATAACACTTATGCACTTATCAAGTTCTTCCTGAGATGGTATCTCAATGTCAAAGACATTTTCTAACATATCCATGTCAATTTTTATCAGATCTTGTTTATTCTTATCCAAAAATGCATTTGCTTCTTTAATTTTTGTATCTAATAGTGAAGAATGTAAATCTTTGTTATATCTTTCCAATAATGTACATACGTATTTCGTTATAACGTAACTCTCTTTAAAGTTAGATAAGGTTATCAACAAGTTTGTTGCTTTATCTATTCCTTTTGTAACATAATCAAAGATCTCATTGTATTTTTTTACCATAATTGAGTACTGAAGTGAATTACACATCTTCCGATCTGTGACAATAACACACCCGCCTAGTTCATCAGAATATTTCACTAATAACCACTTCATAAACATAAGAGGTGTATAATGTCCTACAGGAGTTACAGCCACCTTTTGAAAACAATCTGATACAGATTCGAGAGTTCCTAACTTACCTACATATTCTTGTGTTTCTTTTGTAAGACGATTTGTTCTAGTTCCTATTGTAATAGGGTACGGATCGTCATCACCGTAAAAATCATTAAACAATAATGCAATTTTCTTTTTCACGTTAATATCGGATATTTTATTACAACAATATGACATAAACACATACATATCTTGACCTGGGACCATGTGATTCAAGACACCTAATGATTCACGTTCATAAGTACCTATATTTTGAGTATCAACAGTACACGTCGATCGTCCAAAATCAATAATTACAGGAATAAATCTAGGATCTTTTATTGTATACGTAGACATATCTAATGGGACTGAGTAATTAAATGTTTTTTCTTCGCGAATCATAACATTACAATCATGTAGATCAAAATGAGTAAATCCGACTTCTCTTTGTGCAACTTCTAGAGCTAATAACAATTGGAAAAAAATAACTAACCAATTCTGGAAAGTTAATGGATCTTCTTTATTGTCTATTAAATCTGCAACTTTTTTACCTGGTATTTTTTCATATACAATAAAAGGCATTGGTTTGTCTGAAGAAGATTCACATAATTTATCAATCGGATTTGTATTTGAGGGTTTATCACACATAAAACACCCTAGAGTATAAACAAAATTAGGCACTATATATCTTAGTTTGTTCATTGCTTTAATACCAATATAGTATTCGCGAATTATCATTTCTCTTTCTTCTTTATTTTTCTTTTCTTGTTCTTCCTCATCTTCTTGTTCTTCATTGTTAGATAATTTAATAACTAATTGAATATCTGAAAAAAAAGTTGCATTATATACAGTCCCATCCGCGCCACTACTTAATACAGATAGGGCATTTATATACTTTTTTACTTCTTTTGTTAAAACATAAATACCATCTTGTTTCTCTGCCGATAATGATAAAAAAATGGTATCAAATAAACAAAGAACAGCTTTCATATCAGCACCTTTGATAAAATTGTTACTTAAAATATCTTTTAAAATAGGCATTGATACTTTATCTAATGAATCTATATATTTAGTCTTTAGTTCACATGGTTTGTAACGATTTAATTCAGAAAAAATAGACAATGTCTGTTTGTCTATCATATATTTATAAAATACTATTAATAAATTATTTAGAATTAAATTTTGAAAAATAATATTTTGGTAAAATATTATTTTGTCGAACAACACTTCACTTCTCATTCATAATCAACGTCGTCATCCTCATATTCTTCCTCTTCTTCCTCTTCAACTTCATCTTCTATCAACTCTTCCTCAAGAACTTCTTCATCGCTTTCAAGCACCTCATCGTCTTCATAATCGAGTTCGTCAACCTTTACATCCTTTAGCTCCATCTTCTTATCTAGATTGCTCGGAATAACATACTGAAACTTCCACTGATTGCAGATATCAATGTCCTCCGGAGTAAGATCATCTATCGTACCGTTTTTATTTTGCTTTCCGATCGCTTTCTTAGTCTTCTTATCAAAGACAAGAGATGTATCAGGATGCTCGTGATTCCCATACTGGTTTCTACGAATAGCAACGGTAGGTATTGAAGATGTGAGTTTCTTTGCTACAGGGGTTGAAATATTTTTGTCCTCGACAACTTTCTTCACCGGTGCTTCTTTCTTTGAAGGTGGACTGCTAACATCCTTTCCAAGAAGATATCCAATGAGTTGTTCTTTTGTTCCTGTGCATTTCAGAGCTTTCTGACGGCAAAGAGCCTGAAGTTCAGGCTTCTTATGTTTAGATAAACTAGCCTCATCCATATTATCACCTGTGATCGGTGCTACATCTGGTGTAGAAGACTTCTTGGCAGGAATTTTAGCCTTAACTGGACTCGTATCATCCCATTCTGATAGAAGCTCGTTTGTATCCAAATTATACTTAGTAGCAATCTGCTTAATAAAATTAGTAACTGCTTCATTCAAAGCCTTTGCAACAGTTTGATTCAACGACATTTTTGATTTTATCATCGATAATTATTCCTTAAACCTCAATTTTTTTTTTCAACCTTTACTAAGGTTGTTTTGCAATAGATATAGCTTTAGGATGAATATAAATCATTTCAATGAGATATTGAATAGTTTCCTTTTCTTATTCTAATGACTTAGCGAGTCCATTGAAAGATTTAAAATCTGTTTCATTCGCAAAAAATTCGACACGTTTTCTCGTAATTTTACGAGAAATTTTCTTGTCTGTTTTAATAAATGTAACTACTTGATCAATTGCAATCGCGAGATTACTGACATCAACGCCGACCATCTCTGAAAATCCTACTAAATATTCTGATATATTTTCAGATCCTGGTGAGTTTTCACTTTCACCACCACTTTCACCACCACTTTCACCACCACTTTCACCACCACTTTCACCACCGTAATCTTCTTCTTCTTCTTCTTCATCATCTTCGTCGTTATCGCTATCGTTAAAAGCATACCCGTCAGGTGTAGGTTCTTCATCCTCGTCAGGTGTAGGTTGTTTATCCTTGTCAGGTGTAGGTTTATCTTCAAGCTTCTCGACCTCTAGTGTATCATCACCAGGAACCTCAACAACAGGTAACTGATCGACAGGCCTTTTTACGGATTTATTCTGTTTCTCTACAATAATAATAGATGCGGCTGTTTTGACTTCAATTTCAGTAACAATAGTTTCTACACCAGTCATTTCTTTATTAAAATGAAATAATCCTCTAATTAAATTAACTAGAGCTACTATAATACAATTGTCATACTTATCTTTTACAATATTTTCACAATGAGTGTCTCTAGGTAAAGCTTGTGCAAGACCAATTTGCGAACTTATATCGCTAATTTTAATACTCTTATCTCTGAGATGTTTTATCAAATAATAAATTATTACAGCAATGCGTTTCCATAGAATAGTAATGATTTCCATGCTTGTCGATTCCATACCATTACATTTATTCACAATTTCGATAAAATAACCAGGAACAATTGCTTTTATTTCATCTACAGCTCCGTAAATATCGGAACACGGATGATAAATAGTATCAAGTACCGCTTCTACAAATTTTGGTGTAATGACTTGTACCGTACCTAATTTTTCTTTTACATAACCATTCACCATGACCAACGTTCTACAATAATCCTGGACTCTACGAGTTACCCAATCGTTCATAAATTTATTTTTACTTAAGATAGATGTAATATCATCAGTTGTCAAAGCTTTAATATCCTTATCCTCTTCTTTTCTTTTCTCCGCAAATTTAGTTCGAAGTTCCATTAAATATTTTCCAACCACATTTTCTCCATTACCAAGAATGTCATCTTTATTATCATCATATTTTAGGCGGGCATTACCTGTTGCTAAAAGATAATCTTGCATTACTCGATTATCAAACTTCTTATCCAAACCTTTCTTTGCATATTTTACCAAAGTATCATGGTAATATTTTTTCAACGTTTTTTCATACATTTGAAAGAGTTCACGTCCTGGTTTCAAGAAACTGTTTTCTGATAAGGGCTTGCCTATGTATTTATGATCTAAAATATAAGAATACGCTGCTGGAACCTTAACATCTTTATCTTCTCCAATCAATATAGTTCGTAGCCTAAATATAAGTTTTTCAATAATATAATGATTTACAGTCAAGTATGCCTTTGTGTCGATTACAAGCATATGGGTGCAAATACTGTTAGGTGAAAGTTTATTATAACTGGTGGGTTTAGAAGTTGGTGTTGGATCTGTTATATAAAATTCTTTATTTTGAGTAGACGAAGAAACAACACTTGATTCTTTACCCGTTACTTTTTTGGCAGTATATATCTCATATAACACGGCTTCTTTAAGCTCATCATCTGAAGGTATATAATAGTCTTTAAATTTATTATCAATCAATTTACTCAAGCTTTCTGACAACATTCCTTCTTTATAAAGTTTATAAAGTTTATCTTGTAGATCCCATGCCATTTTATCAAAATTTGTTCCAGATAATTCTTGCTCTTTAGCTGTTTGAATGTCTGCTACAGAAGTTATACCAGCCTTACCCAAAAGATATTCTGCATACATTTCTAAAATGTCAGCCTTCTTTTTTCTTGATCTTTTTTCATATAATTCTGGAAGCATTTTTTTGCGAATATCAGGAACCATACTATCTGGATAGTCAATATAAGTGGTTACAGATTGTATGAACCATCTAGTAGCCAAAAACGTTTCCTTACTAATAGTCTTGCTTAATTCGCCACGACCTAGTTTGTTAACTATGTCTCTGTGGTTCATATTAATATATTCTTTTAAATTATCTCCATCCATTATTTTTGACATCAAACCTTTGTGAGCTAAATATGTATCATACATATTTTGTTCACGAGTGACGCGATCTGTTTGTTTTTGGACTTCTCGTAACTCTGTTAATAATTCCTGGCGTCGTTGTTTCATCAATGTTCCATATAAGTTACGTCCGTCTCCTTTACCACCAGGGTTACCAGTTCCAATAATTCTATCGGTCGAACAATAATATATGTCTGCATCTTTTGTAGATAAAAGTAAGTTTCGCAAATCTGTATTCCTTTGAGAGAACATAACTTTTAGGGCCTCATTAATAGCATCCCTTATTGTATTATATTCCTGCTCTTGATTGAGTTCTCTCATTTTATTTTTCACATTTTCTACATTTTCTGAACATACTATACTTTTTAATGTATCGTTATCAAGAAGAGATGAATATATATAATGTGATAAAGTTTTGCAAACCTTACCATTTCTCAATTGAATATTAGCCATTTCAGATCCAGCGTTGTAATTATTATAGTTATTACTAAGGCATCCAAAAGGTTTATCAGATTGGTTAAAAATTTTAATCTCTGTTGCCATTTTTGTTAAATGTAAATGTTTTTTCACTCTATAAAAATTTACTTTTTATAGTTTGGTACCTATTTATCATAAATCAGATCATAATGATTAATATTTCAAATATGAATCATTATGATCTGATTTATGATTCTCATGATCTTGGATAAGGATAAAACGATCCAATAAATCATTAAACATGATTATAGACTGACAAGGTCTGTTTTAAAGTAGATAAAAGACTAGTACACCATTACAAAACGAGTTTTTAGTTGTTATATTTTGGCTTAAATGCAATTCCACCATGGGATAAAATATGAGCGGATTACTTTTTCTTGCGTCTGAAGATTTTAGTATTCAAAATGGTATTAAAGGACAAATCATGTGTACAAACATAAAAGGTGTATCACTAATTTTATTTTATTCTACAGAGTGTAGCCATTGTCAATCTCTAATTCCGATTTTTAAACGAATGCCTGGTTCTGTAGGAGGATGCCAGTTTGGTATGATCAACGTTAGTCATAATAAACAATGTGTTCTTATGTCTAGAGACACCATAGCACCTATCAAGGTTGTACCATATATTGTTCTTTATATTAATGGCAAGCCTCACATGCGCTATAACGGCCCTTACGTAGCAGAAGAGATTGGACGTTTTATAGTTGAAGTATCTAGAACTGTTCAGAAACCAGAGAGTGTTGTAAGGGAAGAGAATGTTAAGCAAGATCCTAGAGAAGGTATACCTGCATATACAATTGGACATCCACTTTGTGGACCGGATGACAATGTGTGTTATCTAGATTTTGATGATGCATATGGAAAAGACAATGTTGGTACAGACCGAACAAAGCAACAACAATCTTTACCTCAGCAGTCTGGTATGGGATTATCTGGAAGAGGTGCGGAACAATTTGGAGGGCGGTAAATTCAAATTGAGTTTTAAGAACAAAGCGTTTTTAAATAATAAAATGAGTAATTTTCCATTGTTCGATAGTCTTAATAAGGAAATTCCAAAGAAAGATCTGACAGTAAAAGAGAAAGAGGAATTTGTAAGTAAGATTCAAGATATTGATTTTACAGGAAGAGATTTGGTGTACGCGTTGATTCAGTTTTATTATATGGAAAATGAAAATGGAAAGATTTCGGATGAACTTCCTTATAAAGGAAAGAGATATTCTTTGTGTAAAGGAAAGGATGACCTAACATGGTCATTTACAGATTTTCCCATACCTCTTAGACATATTTTACATAAGTTTATCAAGATGCATATTCAGAATATGGAGGAGGAAGAGGAGCGCCAAAAAAATATAATTTAAACTTTTTCACTATTATTATACTTAGTATGAATATAAAAATCATACTAAGTATGGCTATTATCAAGATTATAATATTTTGAGATGATTTTGGAGCTGGAGCAATTGTACTTAACGGAATTGTTGAATCGGCACCTGGTTTAAGATATTTGCATTGACCCAAACAATTGGGATCGCGCCCTACAATCGCACCTTTGTAATAACCCTTTTTACCTACAGCTTCCATATCTTTTATTTTGACGGATTTGCATTCTTGCTCATTACAATAATATCCTAACATTTTAGATTTTATAGAGAACTTGGATATGTATTTTTCATTATTAAGAACCTTCTCTATATTACCTCTTACAAGTATGAGACTGTATTTTTCGTCTACTACAACAAAGGAGGAACGATCATTAATACGACATATAGCAAATACATCGCCATATGTAACAATATCACCTATTTTTTTTGTAGAGTCTAAAGGAACAAGTTCAAAAGTAGTAGCTTCTGTAAAGAATATTTTAGGTACAAAATTCCATACTAATTCATTTTCACTGGTTACACACATTAACAGAGAAGTTCCAGGTATTGCAATCTGAACTTGGTCTCCGTATAATACAGGTATATATTTTTCTATTTTATCTAAAGTAGGTACTGATTGAGAAAAAGTTAGGTTATGTTTTCCATTCTTTTTTAAATAAATGTGATTATCTTCTTTTATTATATTCTCTCCCGTTTCTGATTTTATAGAAACACCATTCGCCGTCTCAAATATATTTATAACATCTTGATAGAAAACAACATTAGCTTCTTCTGGTGGAAATGGAAAAAGATCAGTATTGATAAAAGTAGATATTTTTAGATTAGAAAATTCTGGATAAGAATCCTTTCGTTTCAAACGATGAATTGGGTTTAGATGTTTGTGAATATCTGTGCGTATAGTAGAACATATAGTATTTCCATTTTCAAACTCGATATGATATCCTAAACCACATGATGCATCACATTCATTTATACAATCTTGTACACTTTTCTTTACTTCGCATTCTCCTTTTATAGTATCTTTACAACTAGAGATTTCCATGACATCCAAAGCCGTTTCTGGCCATACAGCCCATTTGTTATTATACATCCATGGTCTTGGCAAATCCGTTTTGTTCATACTTTGTTAATTTATTTTAAGCAAAGATTATACTGGATTTATATATTTTTTGGTAAGCTGAATACGTATTAATCTAAAAGAAAGCATTCTGTTTCGTAAAATAAGAGTATGTCAGGATTAGCAGCTGTAAAAAAAATATCACCTAACACATCAGTTGTTTTTAGAACACCGATCGAATGTGAAGACACCCTTGTAAGAACAGGATGTTCATCAGAGTCATCATCTTTTTTTCACTGTGTACTTCATTCTTATTGGCAAAAATACAATGTTATGAAAGACGAAGAACGTATGAAACTCGTTCGCCGTTTTCGAGCGAGCCTTGCTGGTAAAATAGATCGTAAAACATGGGAGGAAATGGATGGTGGGTTTATTGCAAAAACTGCTTTTAAAGAAAATATTAGTGATATTATTCTCAATTGTTATAGATTCTTTAAAGATGATCCGAAAGCAAGAGGAAGTGCAACCCATAGAGTTATCAAGAACTTGGTTGGTGAAGACGAGAAGTTATTTGAATCTTACAAATTGATTACTGAATTAATTCCTCTTACAGAAGGTTTTGAAGAGAAAATTATGTCGGTTGCTTATGATGAGAGCGAAGGGCAGAAAATGTCTATGCTAAATGAGGCAATTATTAAAAATGCAGATTCGTATGTGAAAAAGAGGAAAGATGTGAAATCTGTTTCTCAAGATAAATCAAAACATATTTGTGGGTTGGTAAGTAAATTTCTAACAGCTGTTATGAAAGAAGCAGAGGAAGAGGCTTTTAAAAGCTTTGTAGCTGGTTCTGAGAACTTACCAGAGGATGTAGATACATATACTATATCTGTTATTTCAAAAAAATTCAATCGCGACATATACATGATAGATGGGAAGAATAGAATGCCATTTTTGAATCCTCAGACTGTAGATAATATAAAAGGAGGAAAAGGAGGAAAAGGAAGGAAATCAATCCTGATTCTTTGTATTGATAAAGATCATTATGAAATTTTGGGTAAATTACTACCTAATAATTCTATTCAACGTGAGTTTGAACAGTCAGATCCAATTATTCGTAAGATATATACCTTTTTAGTTAATCCTGAAAAGGTTTCTGAAGAATGTAATGATCTATTAAAGTATCTTCCAGAGCAATATCAAAATGATGATTCAAGTAGTGAATCATCTGGATCCGAAGAAGAATCAGAGGAGGAAGAAGAATCTGACTAATTTTTTATACGCGAAGTAATATGCGTATAAAAAATCATACCTAAAATATATATTGGTAAATAGAAAATGGAACTACTAGACATTACTAACTTCCTTATCAAATATCCAAATATCGATCAGTTTGGTGAAGATATGAAGAATTTAAATCCATACGACGAAGATTTTTACAAGTCAATTAATAAGAAGAAAGAATTGTACGATGTTCGTCTGGAGGAATTTGAAAAAGTACCTGATGAACCTGGTTCTCTTATGAATCACCAAAAACTCATTGCTCGTTTTCTTTCATCTAACACACCATATGATGAACTTTTGTTGTTACACGAGATGGGATCAGGAAAAACTTGCACGGCTATTGGAGCGGTTGAACAGATCAGAGAAGAGGATAAATTTCAAGGCGCGCTTTATTTGGCTAAAGGAGACGCTCTTGTAAATAATTTCATCAACGAACTTGTGTTTAAATGTACTGATGGTAGATATATACCGGAAGATTATACGGGCCTTACCGATGGTAAAAAAGTTCACCGGACTAGAAAAGCTATTAAGGATTATTATACAACCAATACTTTTGAAACTTTTGCTAAAAAAATTAAATTACATAAAACAGACCAAGCCCTTTCTAAATGGTGCGCATCTGAAAATTTTAATAACAGCGTTATTATTATAGACGAAGTACACAATCTTCGTATGAAGGCACAAGTAGAAGAAGATGGAAAGAAAATCAATTTGAACATATATAAAGAATTTTATCGATTCTTACATGCTGTGAAAGATTGTAAAATTCTCCTAATGTCTGGAACTCCAATGAAAGATGGCGTCGACGAGATAGCATCAGTAATGAATCTTATATTACCTGCAGATAAACAACTTCCGTCGGGTGAAGATTTTGTTAAACAATTCTTTGATAAAAAAGGTGATACTTTTATAGTAAAACCTTCACACGTGAATGATCTTAAGAAGGCGTTCAAAGGGCGAGTATCTTATTTGAAATCTATGAGATCTACTGTAGAAAAAGTTTTTCAAGGTGATAGTACAGGACTACAACATATGGTAGTATATCAAGATAAGATGGGTGAATATCAGTCTGAACATTATAAAAAAGCATATGCAGAAGATGGAAAGGAAAATAAAGGTGTGTGGGCAAATTCTCGACAGGCTTCTCTTTTTGTTTTTCCCGATGGTAGTTTTGGCAAAATTGGTTTTGAAAATGAAAACTACATTAAAAAGACAGCAGTGAAATCTGCCGATAAACAAGAAAAAAGTATGAAAACGAAATATACTTTTTCTTTAAATAAATCTTTACGTGATGAAATTGTAGGAACATCCGAAGGAGAATCGTTAAAAAAGTTAGAAAAATTCAGCAGTAAGTACGCTGCATCGATTAAGACTATTCTGGATGCTAAAAAACAAGGTAAATGTGTGTTTGTTTACAATGAATTTGTTACTGGATCTGGACTGATATTATTTAGCTTGATTTTAGGATTATTCGGATTTAAGAAAGCCAGTGGTATGGAGCTAGATCATTCACAACAGTCTAGATATGCAATTCTTACAAGTCAAACTTCGACAGATAAAGAGATTGGGCAGTTAGTTAAACGATTTAATAAACCAGATAATATGAGAGGTAAAATAATTAATGTAATAATTGGATCACGTAAAATATCAGAAGGCTTTACATTTAAAAATGTTCAAATCATAGATATTCATACTCCTTGGTTTAATTATAGCGAAACATCACAAGTAATCGCTCGCGGTCATCGTCTTGGTTCACATAAAGATTTAATTGAAGCTGGTTTGAATCCTCAAGTAGCTATTTATCAACGTGTATCTATTCCAAATAATGGAGATGCAAGTATTGATTTTACTATGTATAAAACTTCGGAAGATAAGGATGTTTCCATAAAACGCGTTGAGCGTATCATGAAAGAGTCGGCCTGGGATTGTGCTCTTTCTTACAAACGTAATTTTGTTACTGGTTTAGATGGTAAAAGAGAATGTGACTATATGGATTGCGAATATGTATGCGAAGGAGGTTCAAAAATTGACCCTGATGATTTGGACTATTCATCCTTCTATACCAAGTATGATGGTCCTAATATCAAAATAATTATAGAACGCGTAACTGTATTGTTTAGTACTCATTTTAAGATCGATCTTGATACACTTACAAAAAAGTATTTAAAGGACTTTTCAACATTTGAAGTCCTATCAGCTTTACGTGTTATTATTAATGAAAGTATACCTATAATTAATAAGTATGGATTTGCTTCATACTTGAAAGAGAATAAGAACATTTTCTTTCTATCAGATAGTCTTTCTACCTCTTCTACCGAATACTACACAGAATATCCACATGCAAAAATAGAAACTTCTTTTGAAAAAGTTATACAACCACTATATATAGAATCTTTACCAGGTATTATCAAACTAATTAAAAAAGTTAAGAATTTAGAAGACGTACGTAAAATCATGATGCGTTTACCTAATAAAATTCAAGAAGAATTTATAGAGGCTAGTATGCAAAAAATATCTATAGAGTCAGATGACTCAAGTATTCCTGTAATACAAATTTGTAAGCTCATTCTTAAATATTTTGACAATAGTTTATTTAAGGTAGACGATGTGTTGATTTCAAAGCATTTGGGAGATACTCTTCGGTGTTTTGATCCAAAGACCAATCTTTGGCAAGATTGTGGTGATAAATACGCGAATGCTCTAGATAAAAGGGCATTTGACTTTCAAGATCATTTGGAAAAAAGCCCTTATGGCTATTATGGGTTGTACAATGAGGCCACAAAACAATTTTGCTTGCGTAAAAATCAAGAAGGAGAAGTAAAGGGTCATCAAAGAACATCTGGTAAAGTATGCAGTAAATCATACAATCATGATGAGTTATTACCTTTAGTACTTGATAGGTTAAAACTTCCTTTTCCTACGGTAGAAGAAATAGAGGAAATTCGTTTAGAAATGAATCCAAAAACAAATGAGACTGATATGTCAAAAATGTTAAGCAAGTGCAAAGAAATTACTAAGATGACTAGTACAGTGTTAAAGAAAGAAATACGTACAAACAAACGTATTTCAGATAGATTCAATGAATCTATGGATGAGAACGAGATGAGACGTATACTATTTTGGGGAACTGTAATAAAGCCAGACATGTGTTCATGTATACACTTTTGGTTAGATAAACTTACTTATAATGATCCCACTGATAAAACTTGTGGGGTTTCAGATAAGAAGAAACCAAAAGCAATAAAATAAAGGATGGGGGTATTATATAAATTAACACTAAAATGTACCGATACTTATAATGATTACTTAGTGTTTTATTGAATCTCATTTCGAATTCTAAATCTATTTTTTAGAATTTCTTTCAAACATTGAAAATCATTTTTTCAAAAATTGGTATCATCATGATCAAATTTTCATTCTCGTACGATCTATCAGGAGGAGGAGCAAAATCATTTCATTTTTCTAAAACGTTTTCGTTTTGGACCTCCAACACACACACAATTTTTGTGTTTTGGTGAAATGGATCGTCACCTGATATGTTTTATGATAAATAAGTAGCGAAATAGTGTATTTTTAGTTGACGAATTTCAAAATATTTTGATGAATTTTGACATATTTTGAAATGTATCAAAATATGTCAAAATTCATCAAAATATTTTATTTATTATAAAATGGAGTGTAAATACTGTAACCAAATAATGAAAACATTATCTTCATTAAATCATCATCAAAAGACAGCAAAGTACTGTCTTGCTAAGCAAAATAAAATTGTACAAGAATATTTATGTTCTTTTTGTGGTGTAGGTTTTACTCTCAAATCATCATTGCATAAACATTTAAACACATGTAAAGCAAATACTCCGGTTATACAAGTTCGCCTACATACTCTTGATGATACTAAAAAAGATTTAGAAGCAGTTCGTTGCCAAATGTTAGAAAAAGATAAACAGATAGAAGAATTGCGAAAAGAGGTGAAAGATTACAAGGAGAAGATGTTTCTTTTAGCTTCTAAACCAACACATCATATCAATAAAACTCAGAACTTATTAATATCTGATTGGCGTCCAGAAATTATAGAAGAAAAAGTACAAGATAATTTTAAACTCGAGCATGTAGAGGAAGGTCTTGTTGGTGTTGCCAGATTTACATCCAAGTATATAACAAATTCTGATGGAGAGAGCAAGACTTACTATTGTACTGATAGAAATAGAGAAGTGTTTATGTTTAAGGATGTAGATGGTATCATTCAGAAAGATATTCAGGCACGAAAGCTAAAAAAAGCAATCAAAGACCCTATAATAAAAAAGTCATCATTACTCGTTTTAGAAGAACGAACAAGGCTTTCCGATATTATAGTAAAAGCAAATGATAGTGATATCGTGTCTATTAGCTCGAATAAAATGTGTAAATTAACTGACAAATTTATGGAAATAAAAGCAATAGACGATAATGATGGCTTTACAAAGGAGATGGCAATTTTGAGTACATGATACTTCAAGATGGAGTTCTTACAATGATCGTGAGTATAAATAAAAATGATTTTCATATCTTGTTTCTGTATGAAAATCAGAATGTCTATCAACATAACCGACGATAATGAAGTGTTCTGCGACACAATCGACATCGAAGAGTCAGTAACAACATTAGAATCAAAATTCAAAGATATGTACATTCAAAATACATATGAATGGCTTATTGAAAAGTTTCCTGATTTTCGAAAAGTCAATCTACACAACACGACGAGCCTTCTTACAGGCAAGCCTCAGGCCGGGAAAAGCGGATTCTCTTTTGGTGTGGCATTGATGCAACTCTTATTAGGAAAGTCTGTGATATTTATAGTTAGAAATTTTACACAAGACGCTGAGCATATGAAAGCAAAAATAGATCGTTTTGCTCAAGAACACTTGAGACAAATGAAAAAATACGACTTTTCTACAGAAATAGTATATGAAACAATTGGGGTTGTAGATGCAACAGAAATGTCTCTACGCGACGATGGTATTGTATTCAAACTAACAAACGCAAAAAATACGAAAGAAGCATTGAAAGGAAAAAATATGAAAATAGTAATTGCTCTTGCAAATGGTACACAACTAAAATGTATTAATATGGCACTTGAACAGTTAGAGGAAGAAGGTAAACTGAATTCAAATATTGTATTACTCACCGATGAGGCAGATGCGATCGCCTACTCTGATATTAAAGATCCAGCGCCTCAAAAACATAAAGCAGGTGAATACATGACACTTCGTCAAAGATGTAAACAGACATATGAGATTAGTGCGACAGTCTGGGATATACTATGCGGTAATCAAGATCTCACAAATAAGAATATCATTTATATTCGACCCCCTTCAACTTATAAGGGTATTCGTAATGGTGTACAATTTATTAAACTTGCACACAGAATAGAAAAATGGAGTAAAGATACAAGTCTATTAGATGAAGATCTAAACTTAGTTCAAGTATATGAAGAACTCATGAATACGCCCATTTTCACTAGAAAGAGATATAATTGTCTTATTGATCATCCAGTTATAGTCATGCATAAGACAAAGAATTTGATAGCGCACCATAAGATGTTTTATGATCTTTTCAAATCAGATAAGGTGTATTCTACTGTTTGGACTGTGTTAATGGAATGTGACAAAGGATTGTACCTCTACTCAAATCTTTTGAAAAATAAGACAATAAAAATAGGTAAGGTGATAATATCAGATAACCCAAAAGGTTCAGGCGAGTTTTTGTTTGGTAAACGCATTATTATTCCTCAGCTTTTACAGTGGTTTATCGATAATGGAGGTGCAAAAAAGTTCTCTTACATCGTCATTAAATCGGGTGACTTTTCTGGAAGATCAAGGAGTTATGTGAGTACAGACGGTAATTGGCATCTAACACATCAATACTATAGTGGTGGTTCATGTGTTCCGGATATGATTCAGGCACAACGTCTTCTTCATGATCGACCGGATTCTATTCCTCTTATCGAATACGCACCATCAAAAGTCATCGATAACCTAGTAAAAGGTGATATGATGCAAGACGAGCAAATTGAGAGATTGATAGATTTAAGATTAACAGAAGTGTTTACACATGTTAAAGTTTCTGAAGAGATTTGGAATAAAGAAAAAATACCCAAAACATCTCTTTGTTGTGGACATTCTAACAAGAGTTTCAAGATTAAAAAGACTAAACGTGTTAATGGTGAAGATGGTGGATGGTCTATTGACGAGTACAATGATGTCTTGACCAGTGTCGATAGTTTAGTAGATCCATGTATGGATGAACAATATAATGATGCCGAGTATCTTCCAAATGATGGGCGTCTACCTGGAGAAACCTTTATGAATTGTCTCAAGAGAAAAATGAGTACATATATAAAAGACGGCAATCCAAACAATTTCAGATCTGCAAAAGAATGGCTTGATATCACAGGTCTTTGCGGATTCAAAGACAAGACTTGTCATCATTATGCTGTAATGACATATCTTGTTAATGATAGGTTTGTAGAACGTCAAAATAACAAACTTCGTCTCTTATGTTCTAATTAAAAAATACCAAACTGTATCGAGTTCCTTTAAAAGGTTCCGATTTATGAAGTATGTTAGAACCATTAAATAGTAGAGAATTCGTCTTTATGTGAAAATATTTTGGTTTATCGTCTATGTATAATACAGTACGTCCGGCAGTATAAGGTCCAAAACCAACTAACAAGGACTCTCCTACATTTTTAGAGTCTAAATGTTCTTTACATACAGTGTTTTTATTGACGTACACACTCTTAAATTTAAACTCTGGATTATGAGAATTTATAAAATCCTTAAATAGATCCATTATATGAGGATATTTTTTAGAATAATTGCTTAATTGAATTTTTCCTTTATATTTTACTTTTCCAAAACAAGCCTGTCTTGCCTCTTTTTGATCTGTTGTACCTGTTTTTACAGAATGATATGTTCCTCCATTATAAGTTGTAGGTATTCTAATTTTTTCCATCTCATTATATATCTCTTTGAGTATTTCCTTGTCTTCAACAGTCAATTTTGTCTTGATAAAACTCATTTATTTTTATATTAATAATTAATATAAAAATAAACTTAAACATGTATTTATTTTATAAATGAATGATTTACATAAACGGATCTTATTATTTTTATTCGGTTGTATGAGCATACGGGTTGCTCTCGTTTTTTTAGCAAGAAGAGCGAATGAGAATGTTCTAAAGATTATGGGATACATGGCACTCTTACCTACGATTGGATTTTTATATTTATTTTTCTCTGGAAAAAGAAAAACAGGTGGCGAAACATTTGGCGCAAACATATGGTGGAATAATTTGAGACCTATTCATGGTATTTTATATCTTTTATTTGCATGGTATGCTATTCATGGAGATAGAAGAGCGTGGATACTGTTAATGATTGATGTCATTTTTGGATTAATTAGTTTTTTAACGTTTCATTCGTTTATACGTCAATAATTTTGTTTACAATCTAAATGCAAATTGTATATTAATATAATAATGACTTTTTTACGACATATACATTACGATATTCCAAGTATATATTCCAAAATTAGATATGATACCACGTGTCTTCATTTTGCGATGATCTTTAAAGGAAATAAATCATTAGGGCAGTGGATGCCTAATTCTACTCATATGCATGCAGAACATAACGCTCTTCGGTTTTTAAGAACACAAAAACAACGAAAAAAACATCATCTTACCATGGTGGTTTTGCGATTTGATAGTTCTCGTGAAAATCTGATCATGTCGAAACCATGTTCTCGTTGTGTAGCTTTGTTACACGAACATAACATTAGAACAGTTGTTTATAGCAACGATAAAGGGCAATTAATAAAGGAAAATACAAGTCATATTGTGCACAAACCGAGTAGTATGTCTTATAATATTCCAAAACAAGGAGGAGTGATATCATTCTCTAAATTTAAAGATATGCCAGAAAGGATTTCGCATTAGTTTTTATACTTGTACAAAAATAATGCATCATTTCTTTTTCTGTTGACGACGACGTGCTTTATAAGCCTGCTTTTTTGTTATGGTTTTGCTCATTTCTACTTTTTTACTTATTGTATCTTGTTCCACATTTGTATCTTGTTCCACATTTGTATCTTGTTCCACATTTGTATCTTGTTCCACATTTGTATCTTGTTCCACATTTGTATCTTGTTCCACATTTGTATCTTGTTCCACATTTGTATCTTGTTCCACATTTGTATCTTGTTCCACATTTGTATCTTGTTCCACATTTGTATCTTGTTCCACATTTGTATCTTGTTGTTTGATAGTTTCTGGAATATTTTCAGATAAACTACCAGTTGGTCCTATAGAACAAGAAACACTATTATCATCCATATCACGCCAAAACCATGAATTTGTCGTCATATCAAACTTTAAAACACTTTCGTTTGTTGAAATAGGTATTTTTGGCACGATATTTTGTTTTATTGATGCTTCTATCGCGTTTGCTTTAGAAAGTGTAGATATCGTATTTTTTATACAGAAAGACATTTAATATATCAAACTTTGTTTTTAAGATGATAAAACGCCTTTATAAAATAATTTTAATGATCACATACGTAAATTGTACGACCAATTTCGATTGGATCGTGAATATGAAGATTTAATTTGCTAATACCTTCTCTCAACTCTTCTAGATTGTGTTTCTTAAAGAAAGCTCTCATACGATTCTTAATTTCTTCTACTATGTCAGTCTCAGACATTAATTCGAGTTTGTTATTTGGTATTTCAATATTAAATCCCCAATAAATGTTAGCAGACACCTGAATCTTTGTGTATCCCATTTATCTATATAATTGTTACCTCTTATATTTTATTTAAAATAGTAGATTTAAGGAAATATAACTTATGCTATAAAAACAACACTTTATTAGTGTTGTTTTCATATCCTAACACATTTTTTATGATAATAAATTCATATTCATATACATTTACCATTTTCTTAATTATAATATTTTTCTATTTAATAAATGAAGATTCCTGATCAAAAAATAAGTAACGAATGTTCACAACTTTCAAATTTTATGCCTGCAAATGATTATGCTATATACAACGCGGCTAGAATAAGAAATATTCCTGTATCTAGCATAACAGGATCTCCAGACGGAAGCGTATTAACTTTTGATGCTACAAATCAAATGTTAGTAATGGCTCCTCAATTAGCAATGGGTTTTACTGGTTCAACCGGACCAACCGGCTTAATTGGTCCAACTGGTCCTCAAGGAATTCCTGGTATAGCATCAAGCACAGGTGCAACTGGTGCAACTGGTGAAAAAGGCTGCTGTGGACCTACCGGAAAAATGGGACCATCAGGACCAACTGGACCAATAGGACCGGCCGGTACGGCTAGTTCCACCGGTGCTACTGGTAATACAGGTCCAATTGGACCTACAGGCCCTACAGGACCTACGGGTGAAAAAGGCTGCTGTGGACCTACCGGGAAAATGGGACCATCAGGACCAACTGGTCCAACAGGACCGATTGGCCCTGCCGGTACTGCTAGTTCTACAGGCGCAACTGGTGATACCGGTTCCACTGGTGCTACTGGTTATACCGGTTCCACTGGTCCTACTGGTCCTACTGGTGCTACTGGTCCAACTGGCGATATTGGACCTACGGGTCCTCAAGGATTACCAGGTACATCATCCAGCACTGGTGCAACTGGTGATACGGGTCCTACAGGTCCAACCGGATCTTGTTCATGCCCTGTTGTATTTGACGCAGCAGATATTATGTTTGTTTTTGATAGTTCTGGAAGTATTACGGGTGCTACTGGTGCATGGGATGCTATGAAGAGCTTAGGTGTTAATTTAGTAAATTCTTTCCCAATAGATAAGGTAATGAATCAAAATGTAAGTCAAGTTAAAGTTGGTGTAGTTAATTTTAGCGCAACTGGTACATTGGAATTACCTATTAGTGATGTAAAAGATGACATTATCACCTCTATTAACAGTATGGTTCCATATGGTCTATGGTCTCGATTAGATCTTGGTTTGCAAACAGCAGTAACTGAATTAGATGCGAATGGTCGAAATATTGTAACACAGCTTATTGTTATGATTACAGATAGCTTACCTGTTTGGCCGCCAAGTCAGGGTGGATCAAGTGCGACTGTAGTAAATAATATGAACATTATAAGTAAAAATGCAATAGTTGATAAAGGCTATAGCATAATTTATTTACGATTACTTGATAATGGTAACATGGACCTTAGTACACAAGATTCTCCACCAGGATGGTGGACATGTTATCCATTAAATATAACTATATCAATTGGAGATCAACAATTTTCAGAATTTACAACAAGATTTGACGAAATATTATCATATATTGCACTTAATACTCTAAGAAGACATGTTGGATATACCGGTTATAATGGTGGATCGGCAGGTACGACAGGACCAACGGGTGTAACAGGGCCAACGGGTCCTAGTATAACAGGAGCAACTGGACGTACAGGTCCCACAGGTCCCACAGGTGTTACAGGTCCTACAGGAAATACTGGAGCTACAGGTGTTACAGGTTCTACAGGACCTACAGGTTCTACCGGTCCTACAGGACCTACTGGCCCTACAGGCCCTACAGGACCTACTGGCCCTACAGGCCCTACAGGCCCTACAGGCCCTACAGGCCCTACAGGTGCTACAGGTGCTACAGGCCCTACAGGAGCTACCGGAGCTACCGGAGCTACAGGTGCTCAGGGAACACCTGGATCTGCTGGTGGATTAGTTTTATACATGAATTTTAGTAATAATACAGATCCGACGAATTCTAATATAACAGCTACTTCATTGTCAAGTATAATTGGGACTGTTCAAGATCCATTAACTATTACCTATACTGTTGGTCCTGCTGGTACACCTGGTTCTATTCCAAATCCTCCTGGTACAAATATGAGTCTTCTTGCATTAACACCAAATTTATCACTTCCTCAAATAACAGTCCATTATCACACTCAATCAAATACAAATGATATCGTTGTTGGACAATATGGTGTTTACATTAATGATTTACATGGTTATCCAAATTATATAACTCCTGGAACATGGGATATGAATATTTACGCAAAAGCAAATGCAAATTCTGATATCGATCATATAGGGTTGAGATTTTTCTTATTAGGACGTGTTACATCTAATCAGTCATATGTTAATTTGGTTCCTAGTGGTTCTGATTTAGTTTTATTGACTGATCATACTACAATGCAGAAAATTACATTGACAATGTATATCAGTACTATAATTCAATTATCACAATATGATATGTTAGTTATAGTAGTAACTTCTAAGAATAATAATTCGAGTACACACACGGCAGAAACATATTTTCAAACATCTAATAGTTATTCTCATATTCACACATCATTTGCAGCGATTGGTCCAACCGGTCCTACTGGAGCTACTGGACCTACTGGAGCTACTGGACCTACGGGTGCTACCGGTCCTACTGGAGCTACTGGCCCTACAGGCCATACAGGTTCTACTGGTCCTACTGGTCCTACTGGTGATACAGGTGCTACAGGTGCTACTGGTCCTACTGGTCCTACTGGTCCTACTGGTCCTACTGGTGCTACAGGCCCTACAGGCCCTACTGGTGCTACTGGTCCTACTGGTCCTACTGGTGATACAGGTGCTACTGGTGCCACTGGTGCCACTGGTGCTACTGGTGTTACAGGTCCTAGTGGACCTAGTGGACCTCAAGGATTACCAGGTAGTGCTTCTAGTACAGGTGCTACAGGTGCTACAGGTGCTACAGGTGCTACAGGTTCTACCGGTCCTACTGGAGCTACTGGCCCTACAGGCCATACAGGTGCTACTGGTATTACAGGTGCTACAGGTGCTACTGGTTCTACCGGTCCTACTGGCGCTACAGGGTCTACTGGCCCTACCGGTCCTACTGGTCCTACTGGTCCTACTGGTCCTACTGGTGATACAGGTGCTACTGGTGCTACTGGTGCCACTGGTGCTACAGGTGCTACTGGTGCCACTGGTGCTACAGGTGCTACTGGTGCCACTGGTGCTACTGGTGTTACAGGTCCTAGTGGACCTAGTGGACCTCAAGGATTACCAGGTAGTGCTTCTAGTACAGGTGCAACAGGACGTACAGGACCCACAGGTCCTACAGGTCCTACTGGTTCTACCGGTCCTACTGGCGCTACAGGGTCTACCGGGTCTACAGGACGTACAGGACCCACAGGTCCTACAGGTCCTACTGGTTCTACCGGTCCTACTGGCGCTACAGGGTCTACCGGGTCTACTGGTCGTACCGGTCCTACTGGTATTACAGGTTCTACAGGTTCTACAGGTTCTACAGGTGCTACAGGTTCTACAGGTGCTACAGGTTCTACAGGTCGTACCGGTCCTACAGGTCAAACAGGTCCTACCGGTCCTACAGGTCCTACTGGTTCTACCGGTCCTACTGGTGCTACAGGGTCTACTGGTCAAACAGGTCCTACTGGTATTACAGGTTCTACAGGTGCTACAGGTGCTACAGGTAGAACTGGTCCAACTGGTCAAACAGGTCCTACCGGTCCTTATTTTACAACTGGTGTTTTAAGTACAATATCTGCAACACCAACTGGTGCAACAGGTATGTACATATCTAATGGAACAACAACATATCAGACAATACCTATTTCAACAGCAGTAGTAAATACTGATACAACTACATTTGGTATAGCAACACCTGCAACTGGATCTGGAGGACCTGTAGGACCAGGTATTCAGGTATTAAAAACTTCTACATATTTATTTAATTATTCATATACAGTTGTAAATCCAAATACAGCTCCTTATCTATATAAGTACACAATTTATAACAAATTTGCGGTTGATAATGTAGAAGATGATGACACTGAGAATATATCAGGATATGCAGTTGACAGTGGTACTTCTTTAACAATGTCTGGATCTTATACAGTTTCTCTCACAGCCAATCAGATTGTAACAATAAAAACAAAGCAAATATCTGATGCTGGTTTTGATCCAAACTATGGTGATGTTTATAACTACACAAGTGTAAGATTGACAGCTCTATTATTACAAGGTGTTGTAGGCGCGACAGGAGCCACTGGTGCTACTGGACCTACTGGACCTACTGGACCTACTGGTGCTACGGGAGTTACTGGCCCTACTGGAACTTCAACTATCACTGTTGGAACAGTTACAACTGGATCTGCTGGGTCAAGTGTTATTATAACTGATACTGGAACCGTTGGAAATGCAGTTTTTAATTTTACTATACCACGTGGCGATACTGGGACAACTGGTGGAGCTAGTGTAACAGCCGGATTTAGGTGGAATCCGCTCGCATTAGCAACAAATCAAATTACTGCTAATACTAAAGGCTACTTATATTTTGTATTACATCAAACACCTTGTATTATTTCCGGATTCCATATGCATGTATCGACTTCTCAATCCGACCCGTTCAAAGTTGGGTTATACCGTGGATCAATTCGTGGCTCTGGTAATCCTGGAACAGCAACACTTGTTGGACAAAGTGCATATGCTATTCCAGGCTCAGTTACACAAGGGTCGACTGTTAATCAATATACTAGGAGAGCTATTACGGCTGAAGCAGGTCAAAATCTTTCTTTTGCGTCTGGTGAGTTTATGACTATCGCATTCTATTCAAATGGAGGTAGTAATCAATATTGGCAATCTACTCCTCTTACTACTGCTGATACAGATCAGCAATGTAATACCACTGCGTTGTCTTCTGGATCATTTCCTGCTACTTTGGTTTCTGCAAATGTTGGCACTAGTCTTCTAAATAGAATATGCTTGGAGTTTTACTAATTTCATACTAAAAAGTATAAAATTAAATTAAACAACTTGGGTTAGCTTTTTCTCTTTTGTGGCTAATCGGCTTGCTCGTTCACGATTTCTCAATTCTTCGATTCCAATCTTTTGAATCAGACGCTGACGGTAAGAAGCTGGCTTCTCTACCACCGTATTGGGAATAACAACTTGAGGAATTGGGATGGACGTCAGGTGCAACTGGAGCTACAACTGTCACCATGGCATCTGGACAATCAGCCGCAGCCTCCAATTTTTGTAAAATTGGTATTTACTCATCTTCAGCAACTGGTGCTGTAGGATCTACTTTAATAGCTTATTCTTCTAATGCAACTGGTGCTGCATCAGGAACTTCTATGCCATCAACTGCAAATACATTTTTTGATGTTACTTTAACACAAACCGCAGTTTTATCCGCAAATTCTAGATATTTTATAGCAGTTGTGGTATCACCATCTACTGGATATACTATGTTTGGCGGTCCTAATACATTAGGTAATACAGCAGGAATTGTTGGTGGTTCTTACAATACTACAAATCAATATACAAATGGTCTTCCATCAACTGTTCCATCAGTTGGAGGTGATACAAATAGATTTTGGGCTAGATTAAGATAATGTTTATGATAGACAAAAATTATTCGTTTTATAACCAAAAAAAGTTATAAAACTCAGTTAGAATTAAGAAATATACATTTACATAAATTAGTATCAATATAATTTTATTCAGAATAAATAAGCAAGGAATTTTACGTAAAAAAATTTGATTTTTTAGTTCAAGTTATCCGAGAAAAGATAGACAATGATGCAACAATCTCTCTACGACGATCTGGATATTGATTCGGGAAACTATTCGCGTTTGAAGAAGAAACTATTTATACCAACTCCGGTGCAATTAGCACCAAAGCATTGCAACTGTGACAAATGCGTGTGGCATGGTCACAAAAAGCCATGTGAGCAAAAGTACGTCACGATGGCCGATATGCAAGCATTTTACAAAAAACAATCCCGAATCACATCGGCTGAAACAATACAAACTATATCAAGAATACAAGCTTTTTACTCTTCTATTATTAAGGCAAAAGACGAGCAACTTCTTTTTCAACACAACGAGATCATGAATCTCTTACCAAAAGAGACCGTTTCTACTCGTGCGCGTCGAGAAAAGAAAAAGTTAGGTATTTGCAAGACCGGATCCTTCAAAAAGAAAGAAAAAAATAAAAAGATAGTTTCTCACACTCCTCCCATTTCACCTATTCATCCGCAAACTCCTCTTCCTCCTCCCTTCTCTCCTATTCTTCTTCTCTCGCCTCCTCACACTCCTCTCATCTCTCCTCCTCAGGTAGAAACATCTGTTGCAAGCGACTCTGAATGGACAGAGGTAAAGAAAAAGAATAAGCCGCGCGTCCAAATGGATATTGAATACAATTTTGTGAGTAACAATTTTGTGAGTAACAATTTTGTGAGTAACAATTTTGTGAGTAACAATTTTGTGCGTAACAAAATGTGCAAATCGGTAGCTACAAACAATCCATGTTCACATGGAGAGAAGTGTCGTTTTGCACACAATTATGACGAATTAGTTTTGTCTGATTGTATATTTGGCACAGAATGCAAACACGTCAAGCGACAATCAGAAGGAGTATACCTCCTTCTAGAAGGCAAGTATTGCAATCATAAACACCCTGGAGAGACAAAGGTGAGTGTATGCGCTCGATTTGGCATTCCTATATGCGACGCTCCAAAAGAGGAAGTTCCGATCGATATTAAACCAAAGCAACTCCGTTCGATCGTGAAAGAATCAGTCAAAGCAATTGTGTCCACAACAATGCCTACTGAAGATGATAACGATCGAGAAGTTGTTATTCGTGTACAAAAAGAACTTGCTGTGCAAGCATTAGAGTTTGTAGTAAAGTCTGGAAAGAATAATATCAGAGTAGAACTTGTTTAATTTTGAATACGACAAATAGTGTATAAATCACACACAAAATGTGTGATTTTCAATAAAATTGATTTTTTAGTTCTATTATATATGAAAGAAATAGATCAAATCATGTCTTTTGTAAACATTGAGGTTCAGCGCGCATTCTTTCAAGTTCTTCAAGCGAGACGCGAAAAACGCGTCGAATATGGTGCCGAAGTTCATCCGCCTTTCGACGGAGTTTTATTTTTTGATCAGTGTCTTGATATGATATCTTGTCACGATCCGGAAATTTGGTCGCGCGGAACTGGGAATCTACTCATCGCGCCTCTGAAGCAGCGAATATCCACTCCATCATCGTTAAGAGCTGAACATTGGCGTCACGAAGCAAATCGAGAACACTATTTTATCGATTTTTGTGAGAGTATTGAAAACAAAGTGTTTGGATATTTTGCTCGCAGAACAATCGAATATCGGGATCGCATGAGGATTTTTCAATACGAAGCCGACGAGCAAGATGAGATCTTCTCAGAAGATGATATCGAGATTTTTGAATATCTAGACAATATGACACACCAGATTGAGAACTTTAGTATACAATCTGATGTGTCGAGACGTGCAGGAATTCGTAGGTACGGTCTTTTGTTTGATAACGATAGGAATGCCTCAAAAGGTTACACAGATTATCGTATATTTGACGAAATCAAAGCAAGCATAACGAATCCAGCCATAGAAGCGCTAAGAGAGTTGCTTATCGATATGTACCCAGTGTTTTTTACAAACGTTGACTACGACACTGAAACAGAAGATTATACGGACTTATTTGACGATAAAGCAGTCGAACCAAACTTTGATCTGGTTTGCGAATGTCAAGCTACTCAAGGCGAGTGTATTGTGTGCTATCAAGAAGGAGAAGTTATAGAATTAAAGTGTCACGAGTCTCACACATTGTGTAATAGTTGTATGCCTAAAATAATAATGCGTGGAGCTTTATGTCCAATGTGTAGACAAAATATATTTTCGCTACGATCGTAGGTTCCAAATTTCTATAGAAAAAATGATTTTTACTAATAAAAATTGATTTTTTGATGTAACTATTTTGTGAAAAATAGAAACAATGAGTTTTGCTTTCTTACGCTGCTTTGAATGTTGTTCAACCAATCTGGAAGAAGAATACGAAGGTGCTCCGCCAACTTGCAAAGGGTGTGGTGTCATCGGCAATGTCGAAAAGGTACCAACACCAAACGATATTGCCGAATCTCTCAGTGTCTGTCACGTTGACAAGGATTATCAACTTCATCAGGCAATGATTGATTTTGCCAAAGAGTTAGAAGATAACAAGGACGTGTCAGAATTGATGGGAAGTTTAAAGATCGTTCGTAAGAAGCGATCATCGTCACGTTACAAGCCATACTAAACAACACTCAAAAAAAAATTGATTTTTTTACTTTGTTTTTTTAACAAGAATAAAAACAATGCAGCCTATCGAAAATACGATTATAATTGATAAAAACACTAACAAGAGCACGACAGCTCCAATCGAGACCAAAACGAGAGATGAAGAAATGTTCAAGTTTTATCTCGCCGCACAAGATGCTCAATATAGAAAGCTTAAATCTGAATAAAATATTATTTCAAAATAATACCCGAATATGGGTATTATTTTCTATTCTAAATAAAATTGAATAATAAGAATATTTTTTCTAGTGAAATCAACGATTCATGTCTTCATCAAAGCCAAAGAGAGGGAGAACCGCTTATAACTTTTTCTGCATGAAGAAGCGAGAGGAAGTGAAAAAATCAATCTCAACCATAGAATTAGGAAAAATGTGGAAAGAATTAAAGGAAAGTTCGAATAATCAGGATAAAGAGTGTCTCAAGACACTAGAAGAAGAAGCTGCTAAAGACAAGAAGAGATATGAAATGGAGGTCAAGATTCTTCAGATGAATAATATTTTTGACTGGAGATTTTGGTACTTTTTACAAATTGAATTGACTGATGGACGGTGCCCAGATGTATCTTCTATTGAATATTTTATAAAAAACAGTCTTCTTTGCAGACTTGACATGAATACGGAAATATCAATTTCGGATGAAATGTCAGCAATGGAAGAGTTGATTTCTGTATCAAAACGTGTTGTCAATCAAGAACTTTTGCTACATATTCGTTCATCTCTTGTTAATTCTAAAGGAGAATGTACAGTCTGTTATACAGAAGGTAATGTACTCGTATGGCCCTGTCACTCGTCTCACGTGACATGTGAAGAATGTATACTTAAAATACACTCGAGATGTCAAACTCTACCTTTGTGTCCTTTATGTCGAGTAGAAACGAATAAATTCACTCACTTTTTAGAAGAAATGATCTCTGCCGCAGAAACCTATAAGCAGATAAATTCTGATAGATTATCTTATGAAGATTTGCTATCATACGCAGCGCCACACTTGTCACGAGAAATGATTACGCTTATAGCGACTGCTTTCCCGACTGGAATAAGCTTTGAAAGAGAATAAGAATATAACACAGTATTATATTATTCTTGTATTGTATAAAAATAAAAATGAATTAAAAATGAAACTCTCTAAATTAAATCAGAAATCATGACAAGCGAATCGTCGAACGAACATATCAAGCAAGATATCGTCTTCATTCTAGATGAGTCTGGTAGTATGACAAGCATGGGTGAAGAACCAGTACAGGCTGTGAATAAGTTTATCAAAGACCAAAAGGCTGCAATGGGGGATGATGGAGCTACTTTTTCTCTTTGGAAATTTAACAGTGAAGTTGTTAAACTCATTGACGACGTACAGTTAAAAGATGTACAAGAGTTTACAGACTTTCAACCTAAAAATATGACGGCGTTATATGATGCGATTGGCCAAGCTATTGACTCCAAAAAGAAGAAGGAGTGTTACGATAATGTAGTATGTATTATACTTACCGATGGACTTGAAAATAGTTCATCTAAATACTCGGCTAAAAACATTTCTGACATGATCAAGGATATGGAAACAAATCATAATTGGAAGTTTGTATATCTTGGTGCAAACCAAGATGCATTCCAGGTAGGTGGAGGTATGGGAGTTGCACGTTGCGCACAATATAATTGTTTACCTGGAGAGATGATTGGTGTTACTCGAGTAGTCAGCGATGCAGTAACTTCATATCGCGTAAATTCTGCAAATGTTGGAAGAGAGGCTGCGCTAACGTTGCCAGTAGACTTTGAAAGGGCCCAAATATCTTCTTCGCCAAAATGCGCTGCACAACGACAAATGACTTCTCCATTCTAGAAATATATTTTTTGTATTATATTGGTATATACCAATATAATTCGCTTAAAAATAAGTTTATAAAATATTTATTAAGATAAAATGTCTTGGATAGATTGGTTAAATAGGTTATTTGGATTTTCGACCGTTTCAACGGAAACGGTACCTCCAACGGAGGATACGGGATCTCCAACGGAGGAGACGGTGCTTCCAACGGAGGAGACGGTACCTCCAACGGAGGAGACGGTGCTTCCAACGGAGGTGACTCCAGATCCAATCGATGAGACTGAATCTCCAATGGAGGATACTCTAGATCCAACCGAAACGATAGACACACCCAAACATTTTAATAAAACAAATAATCTTAGAAAACGTCATTCTAAAAAACGACATTATAATGCGAAAAAATTTACAAAATAATATTTGTTTATTATAAATGAATTTTTCCATTGATTGTTGCTGTAATAGGAAAATCAAAAAGGATCATGAAATGTCAGAGATAAAAAAGGATAACGTCATAGGTTGTCGTGCTGATCTTAGCGATATTTATGAACTTGTTTTAACTCCATGTGATAACTCACCCGAATTGCCAGAAACTACTCATAATACTTTAACATTACCACCGCTGGAAAAAAAGAGAGTGTATGTCAATTTTTTCGAAGATACAAGTACACCCGTTCCAGATAGCCCAATCACACCACGAACTCCCGATGCAAATTCAAATACTCTTCATGTAATGATACCTAAAGGTAGTGAATTATATTTAAACTACGAAAAAGTTAATTTTACTTAACTATTTAAGTAAAATTAGATAATAAATTAACTTTAATTACGGTAAAGAAGTTGATGGACTCTCTTATAGAAAAATATTTACGAAATACCGGTGTTGAAATGATGACTTTGAAGAAGAACGGACAATGTGTAAATATTCCAGAACATGAAAGATTGGTCCACTTTTTAATTGCTTCCTATATTAAAGGTTGTATAAATAATCAAGTTATAAGTCATCATTAGTATTACGACCTATTATTGTAACCTTTGAACGCTCTAACATATCAAAACTCGAATTGATGGCGTGATTCCAAGCTAGATCGATTTGGACTAGTGCTGGCATTAATTTAATATGTTCAGCTAACCAAATAATACCATTATCGTCAATACTATTACCACATAGTTTTATACTCTTCAAGTTTGGAAGATTTTTTATAATGGTAATCATCCCATTATTTCTTAATGAATTTCCGGTAATATCAAGTGAAGTCAAATGAACCATATTAGATAAATAGGATGCGAATTCTTCAACACCAATCCCAATATTACTGTATCTAATTTTTAGTTCTAATAAATTTGTAAGCAAAGATATATTGGTAATAGATTCAACATGTGTATATTCATTACTTGATATATCTAGACATTGTAAATCGGGTGTTATAGATGATAAAATATAATCAATACCAAAATCATTAATTTCATTATTGCTTATATCTAGACTTTTTAACTTGAGTAACTTTTTGAAAGAGGTAGATAAACATACACCGCCTGTTTGACTTATCATATTATTACTCAGGTTAAGACATGTAAGGTCTGTAATCTTTGAAAGAGGTCTACCTAGATTTGTAGCATTTTGATCTCTAATAGTATTGACACTAAGATCAAGATATTTTAACTGTGTCATATTTAAAAGCATACATGACGTAGTAAAAAATTGACCAGAACCGAGTCTATTACCAGCTAAATTTAGAGACACTAAGGATGTTAGAGTTTGAATAGCTGGTCCCAGTACAACCATTCCACATTCTTTTGCACTACTAATATAGTCAAACTCAAGATTAAGTTCCCTCAATGATGTTAATCCCTCGATCATGCTGGCAACTGGAACAGAACCATTTGCTCCAAACCAATTACAACCTAGATTAAGAAATTCTAAATTATTCATATTACTAATTATTGGTGCAAGCACATTCAAACCAAAGGTTCCGATATCATTACGGGAGAGATCCAATCGATTCATGTTTTTCATATACGCGAGCGCTATAGAAAGATCTATAGAACCTTTTGATCCAATTTTATTTCCAGAAATGTTAAGATATCTAAGATTAGACATTTTTGAAAGAGGAATAATTAAGTTAGATAATCCTTCAGAATATATACAATTGCTTTCTAATACTAGTTCTTGCAGACTAGATGCGTGTTTTAGACAATTCGAGAGTTCTACGGTTAAACAATTGTCTAGATCGTTATCCTTAAAATTAAGAGATACTAGTCTTGTAGAAATATTCTCTAAAGATGAAGAAAGTACATGATTATAATTCTCATTCTCTTTACCAGTAAAACGAATGGAAATGTAAAATTGCTTCGGAATAGCATTGCAAAGTAACATTACTTTCTCTCCATTTTCAGCATCAATGCATACAATAGTTTTACGAGTAGCACATATTCGTTTTTCTGATAATTGAATAAGAATTTTTTCCATATTTTTGATCATTTCGTTGGTTTGAAATTCTGATGGTACAAATATTATTTGGGAATAAAGTGGAAATTGTTTGCTATTTCTCATACCCTCCACCATTTTATAAGTAGTCTTGCATACCTCTGAAAGTTTCTTCATAGTCTGAACAAGATCAGATGTAAAAAACGGAAATCTATGCCAAAAGAGTAGAGGTAGTTGATCGATCATTTCTGATTTTATTAGACTTATTAGTATATAATTTCATTTTTATACTTTGTTTTTTAATCTTACTTTTCATATCATATTTTAAAAAATTGAAGTTTGGGTGAATGTTTTTAAAATTAATATAAAAAATGAAATCAACGTCTGGAAGGTTCTACGAGATGGGTCCTGAGTTAGGATCAGGAACGTATGGGACTGTTTATTCGGTTACAAGAGACGACGGTGCTCATTTTGCTTTCAAGAAATTCGAACAATCATCTCCCGATTTAGATATAGGAGCTCTTAGAGAAATCTCTATTTTTAGCATTTTGAAGAATGCTCCACCTGATTTTTCTTTAATGAAAATGGAAGATATCGTCGTTGAAGAGAAAACGGTCGGTGTAATAATGAAAAGATACAATATAGATCTATACGAAGCGATAAGAAAAAAGATTCTTAGCAAAAAAGATTGCAAACGCATAGCTCTGAAGCTTTTAGAAGCGGTGATTTGGCTCCATGATAATGGAATCATTCACCGCGACATCAAACCAGAGAATATACTTTTGGATGACAATTTGAATCCTGTACTAACAGACTTTACTTTATCCAAAGTTTTTACAGGAGTATGTATGAGAGGTACACACACTGGTAAAATTGCTACTGCTACATACCGCGCTCCTGAAGTAGTTGCGAAAAAACCATATGGTTTTCCGGCTGATGTTTGGTCTTTAGGTGTCGTTTTCTACGAACTTTTCTCTGAAAAACAACTAGTCGTTCAAAAAGACAAAGAAGCATTTGATTTTCTTTGTAAACAAATTCCAAGGCTCGGAGGAGGAAAGATTATGAATATGATACGTGGTTTGCTCCATTTTGACCCAAAACAAAGATGGAGCGCCAGACGTGCTCTCACGAGTAAAGTATTTGGTGATATAACAATCAAAACACAACCAATATGGACACCTATAAATGAATGCAAAGTTAGTAATGATGTTGATGATATGTGTGATAATTTTGAAGCCGAAAAGAGAGTGACTAGATGGGCTGCTCAGATTTATATTAATCGTACGGGTTGTTCTGTTCACTCAGCGGTTGAATTAGCATCTAAATTTTACGAGACAGATCCAATTGTTTCAGAAAGTGAAGATTTTCCAGAAGAAGAGATGATGATTTTGAAGAATATGGATTATAATTTATTTATTTAAACATATATTTAGGCTCCAAATTTTATACAAAACGTATAAAATTTAATACCTTCCAGGTATTGGAATAACCATTGAGATCCTAATTAGTATTGCAAAGACGACAGTATGTATGAGAAGTCCGTTCAAGTTGGGGCATCCATTTGTGATAGTTTCTATTTCTAATCCTAATCGATTAATAATCTGTTCTGTAAGTGTAAACATGAATGGTGAAGCAACAACCATAAAAATTAAAGCTGCTATACTACTTATAAACCATTTGCTTTGTTCGGTGAGAGGTTTGTCTCGAGCCATTTTTATAAATACTGAATAAATAATATTTTTTCTGATAAATACTAAACGTAATGATAATAGAAACAATTCTATTTGTTATAGCTCTTTCATTTATTCTATCATTTGTAGAGAATAAGTCTAATTTTCCAAGTATTGTAATGATACCACTAATAGTAGCTATAATTACTAAGTACATACTCGGGGATTGGGACGTAGAATACTCATGGACAGTGTCTGATATATTTTATTGGATTAGCCTATTAGGTTTTAGCGCTCTTACAGTGTTTGTAATTAACAAAACAAAATAGAATTGATATAATTACCACATTGCTCGGCTTCCATATCCTGACAAAGCAGCCACACGTTCTGGTGGTGATGGTGACACATCTTGCATCTCGTATTCTCTTACCTTCTTACTACCTACTTTTGAACTTGTAACCGCAAGCACAATTATAAGACTTAGAATTGGTGCATTCCATGCGCATAAAAGCGTAATCACCACTGCCCACGTAGGAATGTGTTTCCATCGAATGATCAGAAAATACAAATATGCGAAAAATAGAACTAGTTGAATTATTAGAAAAAATACATACTTTACAACCGGCTCACCATCTATTTTATCTGCATTTTCATCAAGACCTTCAACTTTCTCACCTTTAAAATACCTAGCAAAAGTTTCTTTGTTGTCTTTTACAGCTCTCACACATTGACTGAATGAAAATTTTTTTCCAATATCTCCTCCAATCATTTATAATAATAATAAGAAAAAAGAATTTATGAGTTTAAAAAATTCTCGAATCGTACCAAATAACGGTTATTATATTTTTGAATGTCCACATTGCGAAGGAATTATTGAAGTTTCTGTATCAGAAGTTAATTGTAAAATTTTTCGTCATTGTGTAATGAAAAATAATTGGCAGCAGGTAAATCCACACGCATCCAAAGAGGAGTGTGACGCTCTTTCTTCAAAAAAACTTGTATATGGGTGTTGTCAGCCATTTAGAATGAATATATTACCTGATGGTTCTGCGTATGCAGAAAAATGTGATTGGATATAGAGTCGGGTATCGATCTAAAAAGTAAATATCGTAGTTAAAATGACAGTACGAACAAATATTAAAGAAGTATTCGATTCTCTAAAAACCAATGGATTTGACATTGTATTGAGTGAGAGTTATTGTTCAGGACCGCAATCGCGACCTTTAAAACACACGCAACGTGGATGGATACGCGCGGCTGTGGAAAATGATGATATAATGATGGATGATATCAACGGTGAGGGAAGTGCTGAAGTATCATGGATTTTTGGTCCACAAGATAAAATTGTATCGTTAGCTTCGTCTATTGTCAGTACATTTACTAAAAAAGGATATATTATTGAGTGGAATAAACGAATGGGTGGAAAAATTACGGCGGTGATTGAGATAGATGATTTGCCTACTTCTTTTTTGGACAAATGGATCGGAAATAAAGAAGACGAAGACGAAGACGAAGACGAATTTATTGAAGAAAGAGTTGACCCAGATGCTGACGTTATCTTTAACAAAGATGACGACGAGAAATCTATCTTTTCAACGGATGAAGAAGAAGACGAGGAAGATGAGGATGATGATGCGAAAAGTGAGCCTGTCATTGACCCAAGTAGTGAGGACGATGACGCGAAAAGTGAACCTGACATTGACCCAAGTAGTGAAGAGGATACTATATGTCCAGAAGGTTGTGTTTGCGTTAATTGCGAAGCTGAAAGAAATGATTAAAAGATTGTCATATATTTTATATGACAATTATTTTTTTTAACCAGAATCTGTTCCTGCTCCACCTCCAGAACCAAAACCGACACCTCCATCAATTGGACAACCATGCTGTGCATTTGCAGCAGCCTCTGAAATCTTATCTATTTCATCTCCCAGAACTTCTATCATCACGTCTAATCTACTAAAATCTTGTTTCTTTGCTTTTAACTTTTTTCGTAACTTAACAAGTTCGTCGAATTTTTTCTCAGCCTCTTCCAAACCAGTTCTGGCAATGCGTTTGGCCTCAATTGTAGCTCTAAGCTTGACTTTTAAGTCAACATGTACCTTTGTCATGTCTGTTTTTTATACGAAATTTTCTTTTAAATTAAAGAATTATTCGTCAACTTTATCACCAATTGTTTCCTTAATCCAGCAACACTTTTTATATTTTTTTCCGTATTTTCCACAAGGACATTGTGAATTACGACCTATTTTTTCACGTATTTCCTTTTTTTGAACAACTTGTGCTTTAGGAACTATACCAATTATATCCATAATTTTACTTGTTATTTCAGGTGTTATATCATTTGCATTGCTAATTTTTGCAGCAATTTTCATTAGATTCTCCAACCTTTCTGGACCAAGTTTGTCTGGACTAATACCTAATTGACTTAGAATTGGTATTACACTTCGGACATCTAGGTTTTCCATTTACTTTAGTTAGAGTGATAAAATTCATAAATAACATTTAAAATGGTAATATTAATATTTTGATATGAAACAACACGTTATAGTATTGATCGACATAAGCTATAGTATGAAAAAGAACGCTTCTGCTATTATAAAAGGATTAAATTTGTTCGTTCAACGTTTAAGAGAAGGAAAACACGCTGATGAAGTATATATCAGTGTAGTTTTATTCTCTGATAATATTCATTATTTGTGTAAGGCTGTTCAGATAAAAGAAGTTCATCTCTTTTCTAAATCACAACTACCAAAGTTTGGTTTTACATTTCTGTATGATGCAATTGGATATATTATAAACGAATGGATACATGAAAAAACGGTCGACCACAATTTCTTCATTATTACAGATGGAGATGATACAGGTAGTATATTAGTGAGTGCTTCTGAATCAAGAGAATTGTGTAATAATGCGATTAAGAATGGATGGCGTATAACCCATTGCGGTGTGGATGCTGGAAATTTAGGAGCTGGAGTGTCCAAAATTCCCGGGGGTATAGATGATTTGGAAAGTCTGTTATCCGGATTGCATATTTAGTAACGGTCACATTTTTCATTTGGACCTGATAGACATGAATATGGTCTGCACGGAGGACAAGAGTAGTTTGGATCTTGTACTATTTTGTTTGGTGTCATCCAATGGGGAAGTGGGTGAGGTGTCATTTTAGTAAATATTTCAGGTGTAAAAGATGCAAGTACAGGAGAAACGACAGAAATGGAACTTCCATTTGCTCCATATGAATTCATACTTGAATAGCCTGGTTGCGATCTTGAAATACCGGCTCCGTATTCTTTACTCATTTATTATAAGAAAAGATTTTTATAGAGAAAGAAAATTGTCTACTGGATACTGTAACATTATGAGATTTTAAAAATAAGAAATAAAATTGAATTATAAAGTTTTCTACTTTAATAAATTATAAACATGACAGACGTGATTCCAAAATCCGATCCAAATATGCATTGGGGTTGTCACGATGAGAGTCAAAAAGATGCTTTTAAGAAATTGATCACCGGACTACTTGTCCAAGGCAATCTAAAGGAAAAGTATATTACACTTTTAACAAATGAAAAGTCGATGGAAGAATATAAAAACGCATTCACGGCGGCATCATATCAACATCCAGAAAAGAATTACGAACGTTACGAACAATTTGGTGATAAGGCAGCCGGTCATTTCATAATTTCTTATATGCACAGACGATTTCCTCAACTTGATTGCACAGCAGGTGTGAAAGTTGTTTCGCGATTACTTATAAATTACGGATCAAAGGCATCCTTTTCTGAGATTGCGGGCAATTTGGGGTTTTGGCCATTTATCACATGTCCAAACGTATGTCCGCCAGTAGATAAAGAAAAAAAGAAAAAAGATAAAGAATATAATAAAAAATGTCGTGATTTACACAAGAATGATCTTCTTGAAGATGTGTTTGAGGCCTTTATAGGATGTACAGAAGTTTTGCTCGACAATTATTTTCGATATGGCGTTGGTTATGCCATCGTATACGATATTTTAGCAAGCATCTTTGAAAAAAAAGAGATGTCTCTCGAATATGAAGATCTTATGGATGCCAAGACACGTCTAAAAGAAACATTTGACCTTCCAGAAGTTAACCAAGAACTTGGTACTCTATTGTATGTAAACACAGGCGGATCATGTGGTGCTACATCATCAACACATATCGATCATTTATGTGAAATTTTTCGTGTGCCTCCAGGTGTTACAACTGATGTCCCAAGAGATACAAAAGGTCGAATTGTGATTGAGTATCCGTGGTATAAAAATGAACGAGTAAATAAGTACTATAATAATCAATGGGTATTTATTGCATCTCATAGTGCACCATCAAAGAGTGCTTCCGAACAAAATGCAGCTGAGAAAGCTATTAAAATTTTGAAGGATGGGATCATGTACAATAAAGATGTTACAAAAACAAATCGACACGAAGTTAAGGAAGGACAGAAAAGGTCATACTATAAATATCCTCCGCCAGAATATCAGTTTTTTTGTGCTCACGTATCCGTGGTATAAAAATGAACTAGTAAATAAGTACTATAATAATCAATGGGTATTTATTGCACCATCAAAGAGTGCTTCCGAACAAAATGCAGCTGAGAAAGCTATTAAAATTTTGAAGGATGGAATCATGTATAATCAAGATGTTACAAAAACAAATCGTAACAAAGTTACAGAAGGAGAGATAAGGTCATACTATAAATATCCTCCGCCAGAATATCAGTTTTTTTGTAGAAAATAATTTTATTTATCATGATCTTATATTCTTGGAATATAAGATTTAATTACACGTTGAACATTTATCCGACCATTCTGGTGGTACCTTTGCACCTTTTTCCTTGAATACGCTCCAGATATGTTCCAAAGGGATAACTTTATCACATACAGAACAAAGGATGTATTCATCTACGCTTCTAACACTAAAACCAGCACGAGTAAAACACTCAGCAAAAGCTCTAATAACTGTATGTGAGTCATCAAAAGAAATATAATCTACAAGAATGATAAGAGTTCGATTAGTACCGATCATATCGCAAAATTTTTTCCAATTCACAGAAAGATGTGGATAATCATTACAAAAATCACTTGAAGATGATACATACCATCCTGGAAAAACTTGTTCAGCAAGATTCTTAATATCTCCAATACTCTGAAGTTCGGAGATCTTTTTTATAACCTCCGAACTATATGAAGGATCTGAATACTTAGACATTTAACTTGAATTTTCATTCTTTTAACTTGTTTAGGAATCTCCAAAAAGAGTTGTTAGATCACTAACTTCTATGACTTTGAACTCTCGTATTAGAGAATAAAACCAATTAGGATCTTTCATCGTTGGAATCGAAAATAAATAACTCTTATATTTTTCTATCATAGTAGTATAAAGTATTTGTTTAGCTATATCTATAACACAATCTGTTGAAATGAGATAAATTATACGATATTCTTTAAGTGCAGCCCGATACTTATTGTGTTGAGCCTCATCAAAGTCTTTTAAACCAAGTTTACATTCAAATATTGTTTTTGTAGATATGTTGATAAAGTCAAATATACAATTCTCGTATTTGAATTGCGCACCAATATTCTCTCCATACCTAGTTTTAAGTATTTTCTCCCACCAAGTCTCTTGTGCTTCGGAACGAGCTTTTGCAATTTTAAAAGATTTAGCACCATTGTATTCCACTCCACCTTCTTTTTTTACTCTTTCTATAATGTATGGAATGTTTAATAACTCGTGAGAATCAATAAAATCCTTAAAATCGGTTCTTTGAATTCCAGTCTCTTTTTCAAACCGCTTTAGCCAATTAGAAGGCGCTTTAATATCCCATGCATTTTCTTCTTCATTTTCCATACGCTGATAGATTTTATCTCTTATTTCTGTTACAATACGTATATAGTATTTATAACACTCCATATCTACAGACGATAACTCTATCTCAAGCTCTTCAGCTGGTATTAAATTAAAATACTCATAACTATTGATAAAATCTCCATCCGTATTTGTTTTTCTTATAAAATATGAGAGTGGATCATAATCTAAAACACGATTGTATAGAAAAACGTAGTTCGTTTGAAACCAATCTTGTTGAATTAACCATTTGCAATATGCACGGTCACGAAGTACACGAGATAGAGTAGAGCCTTTATACTTGCCAAAAGTAATACTTTCATTTTCTAGAGTCATTTTACTCCAAATATCATGAGCTTTTAGACGATATAATTATAAAATTTTTAAATATTTATATGTTTATATTACTAATATTTTTTTACATTTTTCAGAAAAATGTAAAAAAATATTTCTCTTTTTTCTCTTGTTAACTAATAAATGTCAGTATCACTTGAATCTGCACTTAGGACCTGCAAGGTCGACACCGCTTGGGCGTCGCGAATTGAGTCCGATAGGTTTTTTAATCCCAACAATATGGTTTGCCCGATCTGGAATGGCATGGACACGGCTGGACGTGTAGTCTGCCAAGATTCTTTCAAAACAAAGCGTGCTGGTTGCAACAGCGCGACTGATCGAGTAGAAGTCGAGAATAATGTTTCTCGTCCTCAATATATGGAATATATTACTCTTTCCGCTAACGGTATTGCCGGAAATATATACGGCTCGAAAGATATGGCTGATCGTCAATCAGATATTGCCGAAGCTAATGCTGTCTCGGGTAACTTTGGTCTTCAATTTGGATCGAATATCCAGACTTTCTGTGGTGGCTATGATTCGTACATAAAGTATCAACAGAAGAGTCAAGGATACAGCGGTCCTGCTTATTCTGGTCAACAGATCCGTGATGCTAAAGGTATGAATCAGAATTCTAACCAAGCTCAGCAACAAAATCGTCAGCGAACGTTTGACAATTCGGGTATCTAAAAAACAATGAATATTTTATTACGTTTGCGTAATAAAATAAATCTATCGTATATTCCATGATGGCGGTCAGAGAATTCGGTCATTTATTTAATGATCAGATTTTAAAAGATAAATATTTATACATTTTACATCTTGATCGTTTAAAGAAATCATTCAATAATTAAAAATGGAAGGATCAGATAATCCAGACGCGAGTTTAGCACCATTCTTAAGAAATTTGGCACAATTAATAGACGAAGGTCGTCTTTTGCCTAGACAACTTCAACGTGTAGGCGAATTCTTTATGTCATATCAATTTCAAGAGCAAGCCATTAAAGATGGAGACAATACCGATGAAAACAATATCGATGACAGAAAGTTTAGTAAAGCTGAATTGATGAAATTTATAGTAATGGGATGGCATGTGTATTCTTGTATTTTAAATGGCACTGAACCATCTCCAAGAGGAGATGATAATAGTTAATTTTACAAACGGAGAAATAGTAAAAATGAGTTTTGTCTAAAGAAGGAAATATCTAAAGTAAATGTCTGTTTATCTACCAATCGAAAGAATTCCATGGGAAATTAGAAAAAATATTAATAGTGATCTTGAGATAAAAATAGAGAATAAATTTGGAGGTGGACCAGCAAGATATATTTATCCTTTTGAAATAGAAGAAGAAAATATTGCTCTACCATTTGCATATGCGATTTCGAAAAAAATTAAAAGGCCTACTAGAGAAGATTTTCTATCTTTAAGCATCTCTTTTGATGGAATTTTGCGTCCAGAACAATCAGAAGTTCGTAAAGAAGCTATTAAACAATTGAGCAGTACCGGAAGTGTTCTTTTATCTATGTATTGTGGATTTGGAAAAAGTTCTACGAGTATGAAATTGGCTTGTGATATAGGTCTAAAAACGCTTATTATTGTGAACAAATTAATATTGATAAAACAATGGGATGAAGGTATTAAAACATTCTGTTCATCTGCTTCCGTTCAAAAATTAACTTCGCGTTCAAAGAAAGATGATTGCGATTTTTACATTATCAACGCTCAAAATGTTGAAAAGATGGGAAAATCATTCTTTTCAGATATAGGTACTGTGATAGTTGACGAGGCACATTTAATAATGGCTGAAACTCTATCAAGGTGCCTTCAATGGGTACATCCTCGCTATTTAATTGGATTAACAGCAACTCCCTATAGAATGGACGGATTAAACTCTCTTCTAGATATGTATTTTGGAAAATATAAAATCGTACGCACTTTATGGAGGGAACACATTGCTTACAAAGTTTCTACCGGATTTAAACCAACTGTTGAACAAACAGCTAATGGTAGAGTAAATTGGGGTGTTGTTTTGGATTCACAAGCCAATGACGAGGAACGAAATGAACTTATTATTAAACTTTTGAAATATCATTCTAAACGTAATTTTTTAGTTTTGACAAAGAGAGTCTCTCAAGGAGAATATCTGCTCAAGCGTCTAGAGGAAGAAGGAGAAGATGTGACATCATTGTTAGGTAGTAACCAAGAATATAAGGTCTCTAGTCGTATTCTAGTAGGTACAAGTAGCAAGATTGGGGTTGGTTTTGATCATCCCAAATTAGATGCTCTATTATTAGCTGGAGATGTAGAACAATATTTCGTTCAATATCTTGGGAGAGTTTTTAGAACGAAGGATGTGAAACCTATCATAATTGATTTGGTAGACGATTATAGTTTGCTAACGAAACATTTTAATACGAGACGTAAAATTTATCAAGATCATGGAGGAGAAGTAAAAAACTTTGATATAAATCTAATAAAAGAATGATTTATCTTCATATTATTCGAATAATATGAAGATATGTAATAATTAATATTCCATATCACACAATCTAAATTTTCTAATGGATCCATCCGGATACTTTCTCTCAACAATAAAAGGTATTTTACGTTCTGCAAACTCTTTTTCCGCAATAGAAAGAGCATCTGTAAGTCCCTTAATATCGACAAGAGGTGGTGCTCCCATAGAAATTTGTTCTGCACGCTGTCCAAGTATTCTAACCTTTTCAAACTTACTAAGTCTGTTCTCCATCTGTCTTCTTGATTATATAAGAAAAGTGTATACAATAATTCAATTTTTTACTTCGTAAATTAATTATTTTATTAGATATAATAAAATAATGGCAAGAGAATTAGAATCGATAAAAAGATATTGGAAAGATCTACCATTTTATGGTAAATTATTACCATTTATTATTTTTGCAACTTTGGGTGCTGCAGTTTATTTTATATTTTCCATGATTCGTCGTTTTAGTTCAGTAGGTGCAACTGTAAACTCGGGTGCAACTGGACACTCGGGTGCAACTGGACACTCGGGAGCAACTGGACACTCGGGAGCAACTGGACACTCAGGAGCAACTGGACATTCATGCCCAAATAAGTGCAAAGCTGAATTCTACGGTAAAACGGAACAAGGAAAAGCTCAGGGAGGTGGATCGTGTCAAAAGTATATTAGCTCTCACGGATGGTGTGGTGATGACAAAGATTGGGGAGAAGGATATGTCAAAACACATATTGGCACTATGACAGATTGTAGACAGTGCCCTGTTGAAAAACTATCTACCCTTCCGAAATGCCCAGATAAATGTAAAGCAGAATTATTCGGTCAAACGGAACAAGGAAAAGCTCAGGGAGGTGGTCGATGTGACAAGTATATTAGTTCTCACGGGTGGTGTGGTGATGACAAAGATTGGGGAGAAGGATATGTCAAAACACATATTGGCACTATGACAGATTGTAGACAGTGCCCTGTTGAAAAACTATCTACCCTTCCGAAATGCCCAGATAAATGTAAAGCAGAATTATTCGGTCAAACGGAACAAGGAAAAGCTCAGGGAGGTGGTCGATGTGACAAGTATATTAGTTCTCACGGGTGGTGTGGAGATGACAAAGATTGGGGAGAAGGATATGTCAAAACACATATTGATACTATGATTAATTGCAAAGATTGTCAATAAAGAAAATAAATCTATAAAAACAATTTAAATTTGTAAATATTTTTATTATATTATTATATAATAAAAATATAATGGTTAATATGACGATTGTTGGAATTGTAATTGGCTCTGTCGTTTTTCTGGTTGGTCTAGGTTTACTTATAGCATGGGCACGTGGAGCGTTTGCTTCTGGTACTCAAACTTCTGGTAAAACTTCTGGTGCTACTTCTGGTGCTACTTCTGGTGCTACTTCTGGTGCAAACACTAAAACTTCTGGAGCTACCTCTGGTGCTACCAAATCCGAGGTTTACTACTACGACAATGCTGGTAACAACGAAGGCCGATACAAGTTAACTCTAGAGAGTGCAAAGGCCCTCGCGACCAAACTAGGTGGAACAATCGCAACTGAAGATCAAATTCGCGAGGCCCATAAGGCCGGTCTAGATGTCTGTTCAATCGGTTGGGCTAGCGATGGGATGAAGTATATTTCTTCCGTCAGCGACCGAGGTCCTGGTAGTGGATGCACAACTTCTGGTGTACAGAAGGGTACTTGGGGTACGGGTGCTGGTGTGTTTGTTTATGGTCCCAAGCCTGCCAAACCAAGTGGTGACTGTTCCACTTACCCGTCCACTCCTTGTGCGGCTCCTTTCTCGCCGTCTAAGTGGTCGCAATACTCGTAAATATGTTCTATTTATAATAAAACTACCATTAGTAATGGCTTAAAGTTTCCATTTGCACTAAAACAAAATGGAAACTACAGAAGTAGATGAAATAATCAATAATGAAGAATTTTCATTAGACGACAATTCTGATGATACAAATCTACCTAAAATAGTCACAGACTTGTCATATTCTACAGACAAACGTATAAATGCTCTAGAACAATATTATGCTCAAACTGGCGATAATGCAATCGAAATAATTAGAACTTTATCATCTATGTATCAAATGAGTGGTAGCAAATTAATTGAACGGTTTTTTTATAATATATGCACAAAAGCACTTATTTCTCCGTTTTTAAAAGTAGAAGCGGCTAAATGTATACTTGATTATGAAGAAATATATGATCCCGATAGATTAGAAGAGATAAATAAAAACAATGAATCTCGTAAAATATTAGGATATAAAGCACTTGAACAAGTCTGTTATGATCTTTCTGAAATGCCAGCACCATGTAGAATAGAAGCTATATTTCTCCTTATGAAGTCTGAACAATCAAGAACGAATGCAGACTTTTATTTTAAAGAGTTTATTAGAACAGACAGTATAGAATGTGAATATAGGTATTCTAGCATTTTATCTCTTGAAAATATTGGCGCAGACGAGATGAAAGACGAACTGTATGAATATTCTGGGAAAGAAGAAATATTAGAGAACTTTTTTGGTTTATTATCGAAATGGATGCTTCCGAATATGAAAAAGACAAAGAGAAATTGTCGTTATATTCTGTCAAAACTTTCATATGAAGAAGTTAAAAACTTGTATATGAAAATATTTCAAGAAAGAGAATGTGGAAGAGATTGGTTCATTGAATCGGCTCAGATAGAATTCTTTTTTTACGATAAAATACCTATTTACTATAGAATTATTTCTGGACAATATTTACTCAAAATTTCTAATCTGTTGAATAAACACCGAGATAGTGTTGAGAAACAGATGATCGATTTTGCAGAGTCTCAAGATATAGAATATAATCTTCGAGCGGATGCTGCGGATATATTGATTACGTTTGGATCTGAAGCATCCAGAGACAAAGGAAGAGAAATAATTATGAAGTTGGCACTGGTAAATGGACCCGTACGAACCGTATTCGATAATGCTCAGAATGTACATACCGAAAAGGTTGAAGAATCGGTAGCTGAAACATTAGAATTTCTTACTACACTTCCTATAAATAATAATAGTATTGATTTCGATCATGTAAACTCTCACGTTGAAAAACTGCTAAAAGAAGAATTAGAATTTATTCAAAAAATTCATAATCTCAAGGGCGATACTTGTAAATACCATATTAATTCTACACATGATAGTTTTTGTTCAGAAGTATGTAAAGAATTTTATCATAAAAATGAAAAGATTACTGTCGCTATGAAAAGAATTTTTATGGATAGAGCATTGTATTCCAAGTTTAATAATAGTCTTATCAATATTTTGTTAAAAATTTATAATTATATTCAAATACAGGAAGATGAGAGCATAAGGTCCCAATTATACAAGAGAATGCTGCAAGAACTAGAGGAAATGAGTGGTACGTGTTCTTCAGGATTCGCCTCACGGCTTGTTAATATAATTTCTGGATATGGAAATTTTAATATCAGAATTTCGTTTGAAGACCAGATAATATCTAATTTTTCAGGAAGATTAAATGCTGTCGCTAGATCAATTAAATCGGCTGATAGCGTCTTTAGAGTTGATAAAATAGAAGATGTCGTTGAATTATATCTGCTTGAAGATGATAAAATTGAGTTAAGAACTAATATAGAACGTAAACTCAATCCTGACGAATCTATAGAAAAGAAACCTAAAATTAAGGACGTTGTACTCTATTTCTTATCTGAAAGCAGAGAAGAAAAAATAGAAGAATGTATACAATATTTTGCAGAATCAGTATTCAATGAGATGGCGATTAAAAGCTCTATGTATTCGAAACGTCGATTTTTTGGTTTATTTTTCAGGACATATGTATGTAAAATCAGGGAAGAATTAGCGATCGAATTCAAGGAGTTTGTCTCAGAAACAGACTTTGACTTATTTTTTAGAAAAGCAATTATGATGTATGAAGGCGAGCTTTAATCTAGATCATCATAGTATTTATCTATAGCTGCTTGAGAAAAGAAAGGCATTGGAAACTTTCTCATATCTAAACAAGAGTTAAACGTTTCATAAAAATTAGATTTTGGAGTAGAAGAAATCATATCGAAACCAATATACTTCAAGAAATTTCTATATGTATCAGATCGTTGTCTGCTTGCATATATGATTATATTATGAGACCTACGAGGTTGATCATATTTTCCAGCTCCTTCATACGCAAGTCTTTCAATATTATATACTTTAAAGATACGTGCAAGCATATATACGTCAGTAATATTTCTTACTATTATTGAATGAAAATCGTTAAAAAGTTCATGTAACTTTTGTATATATTCATCTGGATTAGCCTCTATACGTTTAATTCTTGATCTATCCCTTGGATTTACAAACTCTATAAATGATTTCCACATAAATAAATATCTATCTATCATACGATTAATATGTTTATTAATATATTCCCTTATTTTATCGGCAACAACATCGTCAACTTTTGATAATTCATGAATAACATAAATATTCTCATAAATTACATCTTGAAAGTAACGGCAGATCGCCTCTCGATTTGGTGGATCTGATTCAAACAAATTATAAAGCTCTTCTTTCACGATTCCATACCTTTTATGTGGATACATTTGATGAGGACCTTCCTTTATACATCTATACATTAAGTCTGATGATGCTTTTAATTTTTCCTGATTAAATATCAATGTAGCTTCTTCCAACTCTTCTTCTTGCAAATTTCCTTGTCTTATAGCCTTCATATGATCATAAGTCAATTTCTTCTTGTAATTCTCATATTTCTTATACTGTTCAAGTATATCAGACACTGTAGATCCGAATTTTGACTTTCTATCAAATTCTATTTCTGTAGATTCAAAATAATGTGTGCGTGTTAATTTACAAACTGGATTACGACTTTGTTCGTATTTTATACACTCTGAAAATTTTTTATTTATTTCATTTAAATTAAAATCTGTACCAGCTCCACTTGTTTCGTTTTGATTTCTTTGAACATGAAAGTCAAAAAAACAGTCAGTTGTCTTGTATAATTCTAGCATAAAATCTTCAATCCTCGTTTTTAAACCAGAAAGTGTTGTTTTTGCATCTGTAAATATATCACATTCTTTTTCTTCTCGATGTATGTTATTATCTCCAAATATATATATCATCTTGTTATATTTTTTACTCCAATGACATGAGAGATTTGAAGGACCTGCAATAAATGTTGGTTGTGGTTTCTCTTGCTTCTTGTGATTCTCTATTAGTTGATACAAGACTTGTCTTTCTGGAAATTGCACGCTAAGTTGTCTCATGTAACTATACAATTGATTTACCAAAGCTGGATCCTCCTTATACAAAAATTTTGTATCGTATGTTAGTACTAGACGAGGTAAAATTGATGAAAGTATTTTAATATTAGGGGTAACAGGCAAAGGTACAAGTGCTCTCCGTGCTTCTTCGATTTTTTGTAATCTTTTTTGTTCATTATACTTATTAATAACTTCCTGTGAAAAGAAAGGTTCTTTATGTTGTCTCATATCTATACAACTATTATCGTAACCTTTATTACCTATAAAAAAAATCTCATCAAATCCAATATATGAGAGAAAATCTCGATACGTGATAGAGTGATCGTTACCTGCATATATAATTATATTATGTGAATTTTGAGGTTGATCCTGCTTTCTAGCTCCTTCGTAAGCAGGTCTTGTAATATCATGCGATTTGAACATACGTGCTAATAGATATATATCAGCTGAAAAAACTGTTAAAGACACAAACTCTCTAAGCAATATAAAAAAATATAAAAGATATCTATCATTATCAGTTGTTTTATCAAGTATAATTCTTGCATAATTTTTTAAATCATCTATCTCATAATTGACTTTTTTAGTGATTTTATCATTGATATACTTTCTGAGTTTTCTAGCCATATCAGGATTAGTACTTTCAAGTTTTGTCAATTCATTGATAACATACACATTTTTATACACTTGATCTTTAAAAAATGTGGCTATTTCTACAGAATTTTGTGTGTGGATAAAATTAATATAATATTCACCGGTACTTTTATCTAATTCTAAAAATGTTTTATCTGTATATTTTTTATCCATTGCATTATATTCTGTTGTAAGTTGTTCCTTATCATCAGTTGAAGCTGATTCTAACTTTTTACTATATTCATCTTTCATTTTAGATTTATGATCAAAATAATCATATGAATCATGGTATATATCTATTATATATGTCATATGTGGCATGTATGTTTCATATTCCGCTAAAATTAGATTGTTATATTCTACGCTCCTCACATCAAAATAATGAGTCCGCGCTAATTTACACGTAGGATCATTACGTCCATCAAAAGGAATACATTTTAAAAATTTCTTGCGTAATTCATTAAGACTAGTGCTCCTATATACCGTTTGTATAGTTTTACTATTGAAATAATCATCTGAATATTTTTTTGCTTTTCTGGCATAAGGGCGAGTTTCAAAGTAAAATTCAAAATAAGACGGAGTTGTAGGGTAAAGTTTTAGCATAACATCTTCAATGTTCATTTTTAAACCAGAAAGTGTTGTTTCTGCGCCTTTAAATATATCACAATCAGTTTCTGTTGAGTGTTTCTCTCCAAATATATATATCATCTTGTTATATTTTTTACTCCAATGACATGAGAGATTTGAAGGACCGCCGATAAAATCTGGTTGTAATTCTCGTTTTTTCTTATGATTCTCTATTAGTTGTAACAAAACTTTTCTTTCTGACAATGCATCATTATTATCTTTCATATGATTATACAATCGAGTTACCAAAGCTGGAACCTCATTATCCAAAAATTTTGTATCATATGTTTTGATAAGTCTGTCTACTATTTCAGGCTTCTCAAATGTGTTAATGACTGTCTCTTCATCCATTTATTAATGGAATCATTTATTAATAAAATGAAAACAAACCATACATGTTTTGTATGGTTTATATAGCGAAATAATTGTCTTGACCCTCTAATTACATGTCTACCACCATATATCTCGTTTCTTTCGCAGAGACATAAGTGTATCCACTTCGTCACTAAGTATTCCTTGAAGATTTTGTAATTCATTAATTACATATGATACATTTACATATCCATAATCATGGTACCAATTGTCTAAAGCCGATTTTATTCTAATGATCTCATTTAGATTAGTCATCTTAGAACGCTCCCAATTGTTAATAAAATGACTGAGATATGGATATATCGATGAAATAGATACTATATGTGTATGAGACAATCTATACAACAAAGTTTCAACATAATCCAAATGATTTTTGTATACCTTGTTTTCGGAATCTTTCATCTTGTAAATCGTTCTAACACAGTCAGAACAGAGAGCATGCTTACTACCATCCTTTTTACTCCGGAAAGTGATCGAATCAAAAGGCTTGTTGCAATAATCACACCTATCTTCTTCATTCAAACCTTCCTTCTCTCGTTTTGGACGAGAACGAACATGTTTGAAATCGAACGAAATATTTGGTCTATGTGATTGATAATACAAACAATCATCCAAAGGCAAACCATATAAAAAAACATCTAGCCACGTTTTTCGTTCAGTACAGTAAGCAACGCGGCCATCAGGTAGCTCCATAAAGGAGTTTCCATCCGAAAAAAGGCCTGTCGATAATTGAGATTCGTTGGTAAGAGTAGTGCACATGAGTTCTAATTTTACTTTTAGAACATTTCACTAAAAAATCAATTTTTTTTAAGATTATTTGAATGGAGATTTTGCCCATGGATTCTTTAAAGTGCTACCCAACATTACTTTAATTGCTTCGTGTTCCTCAGCTCTCTGTGCCTCAGCTCTCTGTGCCTTTTCTGTACTTAATTGATGTTCAAAAGAGTAAACATCAAACAAACCTGTTCTCTTTTCTACTCCAAATTTTCTCCTTTGCTTATCTAAAAAGGCATTTTCTTCTTTCTCTTCCTCTTCCTTTGCTAGAAGGAACGATGCAACAGCATCCTTTCTCGCCTGTTCCTTAGTATTTCGTTTAGAATCATTATCGTTGGGGTGTATCCATGTCGTTTCTTTTGTAATCGTATTTTCGTAATATGTTTGATCACAGTTTGTACTATTGTGAGTTATCCATCCTTTAATAAGTTCTGGTTGTTTCTCTATTTCTGGTTCATCCCATTGAGTTATACCTTTTGCTGCATTTCTATAGTATTTATTACCAGTTTTGGTTGAAATGTGGTATTCCCAACCAATAGGATAAGGATGTCCAGGAAATACTGGTTTACCCCATTGAGACACACCTGTCTCGATATTTGTAAAGTATTTTCTTCCACTTTTACTTGTTCCAGGTTTCCAACACGCTTCTTTACTCATTTTATTATACAAAATGATAATATTTTCAAAAGAATATAGTTTAATTCTATATTCTTTTCAGATATTTTACATATTCAAAAAGTTACGATATTTATGAACTCGATTTCTCACCGTATCTAAATCGTCAAGGGTCTTGACAAGAGAACCATCCTTAGTATATGTCTCAAGCATATTCGAAAGGTGACTAATACTCTGGTCTCCTTCTGAGAAACACTTGATATTTCCTTCACCCATATCAACAATATGAAATCTACCCTTTTTTGATTCCTTTCCTTGTGTCTCTTTAGAAACTTGTCTCACTTCTGTCCAGCTCTTTCCAGATTGATCAGTTACCAAAAATGTCTGTTCTGATGCTTTCATAGCAAACCGATATGTGTCACGATTAATACATTGAGCAAGATTACCTCCTACACCAAAGATAATATTAGAAGTACACCATCCATCCTTTATCATACGGTTTAGAATATCCTCAATCTTTCGTTCATTTAGTCCATCACCATAAATGACTTTGAAGTGAGAATCTAATACTTTATAACCCTTCGAATTAACAGTGTTTACATCATGAAGATTTTTATCTAAAATATCAAAGATCACGCTAATTGTTTGAGCTGGAGACAATTCATGACCGTATTCATCTAGAAGACACGAATCTGGTCGAATAACAAATACGCCATCTCGAGCCATAATCAAATCACGAATCTCTCCACTTGATGAGACGTTCCTCACAAAATCGAGCAAATTAAAAGTATCCGCAACGTACGATAGAGCTCCATTTGGAAAATTCTTTAAAACACGCTTAAGTTGTTTAAATTCTCCAGTACGACCCTTGCACATAGCCTGATTATGTTCACTCGCTGCTACAGAAAATCCGGCCATTTTAGTATAACCAGAACACATCGTTCGCATAACATGCTCTACCGCCCTGACAGTATCACTTCCCATAGTCACATAAAGTGCTGCTCCACATCCAATTTGTGCAGCGTCTTCTGATGTGGTTCCACGATAAGCAAAGTCGTGTAGAGAAAATGGTAAACATGCGTTTACAACTTCTACATCTGCCGTTTGCATCAATGCATTCTTAATAATCTTGCTGTAACCAAATGCGGTTGTTGCAACCGTGACTGGATACCACATAGCCTTGAGAAGCCAACCTTCTACATGCGAAACGAGCTGTGCACAGTGACGATCTGTATTTCTAATCGTGCATAACGGAACCCCGACAGGAACGATTGTTCCTTCAGGAATAGCCTTAAATTCGAGTGGCAAACGCCCATCATGCGCTAGCACAATCTTGACCCACGGAAGAGGATTAAAGTAAAAGCGACTATGCAAAGTTCCACCGAAATGAGCTGCATAAAAAACAATTGCGTCTTTTATATCGTCCATGCTGACACGAATGCTCTCGAGCTCCAATGCAATAGCCTGAACACCCGCAACAATGACATGGCTACCTTTGGCTCTTACACGAGCCTCAACAGATGAATATACTTCCAGTAGCGTCTCTTTCAAACCATCTTCGTCAAAATCAAAATCATTCCACATATTATGCTGAGTTGATTTGTACGAATCAGTTTTCATAACCTGATTATTAAGATTGCGGTTAGGAATAGGTACGTGATCGGCTAATACATCAACAATAAATTCTTTCATCAGAGGATCATTCTTAATAACCGAATTCCAGAAATCATCCTTGTCTGCGTAGGACGCATAGGTTTTTTCGAAGGTCGTTGTCATTTTATTTTTTGAATTAACGGTTGAACCATTTATTTCAATTTTATTTTTCTGATATTTCAATTGAGCAAGAGAAATGGCATCTTATTCATTAAGAATTTCAGAGAGTTCTTTGAGCTTTCTATTAAACGACATAAACCTGGTAGTTATAGAACTCCTTATCTCGTTTAATTGAATTATTGTCTTTTCTTTATCTCCGATCTTCTCTATAAGATCATCAAACATATCGTCATTTGTCCAAAAAATATTCTCTAGATCAAGCTCCATTTCATCTAAAATGTCATTGATATCTGATGTGTAATCTTCAATATCAATGCAAATATCAGAAAATTTTGGTTGGTGAATGTAAAAGCTATCCTTTAGATATTCTAATATCTCATATGACTTGACAGATATTGTGTCCGGGTCTTCTATTGACTCAAGCTTCTCAAATTTACTATAAAACTCCTTAAAACTCTCCATTAAATACTTACTTAGTTCCTGTATATTCGATACTTGTTTATCACGAGTTGCTGACTGAAAATATTTATCCTCTCCAAAAGACTGACAAGACATTGTTTTTCTATATAATGAAAATTACTCTTTTAAAATAAATTATATTATAATAAAACAATGGTGATCTTTCCATTTTTCTCACACAATAGGTTGATGCAATTAAACATGGGTTTAGCATCATTTCACATTATATTATCGATTATATTCGGTATTGTACATTGGAAGCAATATAATGTACCTTCAGTTGCATTCCCACTATTTTTTATAATATCAATAATCGCGTGTTTCCTAATCTTGTTGTATTCTGTTGACTGTAATAATAGGTTCAATCATTAAAAATCTAATTTTAACCCATTTTTTGTTTAGAAAACGATTTAAAGAAATATTGTCATTATAAAAAGCACGTGTGGCCGAGTTGGTCTAAGGCGAACGACTGCATAATTTGTTTATATCATAAAAATGAGATTTTTTCTTTGAATTTTCGCATAATTTATACAAATGATAAATTATGCACGCGACGGGATTCGAACCCGCGTGTTCCTTACGGAAGAGACATCTTAAGTGTCTTGCATTCGACCAACTCTGCCACACGTGCTTATTATATAATAAAACTATATCTTTAAATTATTTTTAAGAACACTCCGAAATGTTTTGCGAGTATTTCCATATAAATCCACCAGCTGTTTTAGTTCTTCCAGATAATACAGATCCAATATTACTTTTTTTTACTGTAGATGCGCGACCTGCTTCTGCTATACTTTTATATTCTTTTATGAAGACTCCATCTTTTGTATACTGCGCAACTGGCTTTCCTACTGCTCTTGTCATACTTTCTTGTTGTTTTTCAATATTAACCTTGTTATTTTCATTTTGTGAGTAATATTTTTTTAATCCATCACTGATTTTTTTCTTGGTATCTTCTGAAAGTTTATTCTCTTTATGAGCAATGCTACCTACACGTTTCTCTTTAACAGCTGTTTGAAATTTTACGGAATTTTTCATACATTCTGAGATATTTATTTTTTTCATTGATTCTTTTAATTTTTCACGGTATGTTTCAAAAAAATTAGGATTTTCTTCCCAAAATCTATTACATGATTTTTTGATTTTTTCAATCGTTTCAGGTGTATGTTTGTATCCAACAAATCCGTCACCTAATTGTCCACCTGATAGAATATTATAGCCATTCGGAATTTGACAATTATATTTTTTGATATACTCGCGTTCATATTTTAATAAATCATCATCAAAACAAATTATCAGGATTTCAAACTTAAAATTCTCAAGTCCATGTTTCATCATGGAAGCTTTTAGCACAGGACATCCTTCTTTATAGTTAATGCAATTACGATGTTTTCTCCACCTATTTTCGTAATTATGTTGTATTGTTGACCCTATATATATTTTTTTAGTTACTATGTTTGTAATTTTATAAATATAACCCATTTTTACTACTTATTTTAAGTAAATTTGACTTTATTCCAATTTTATTTTTAATGATAGCAAGATTTCGTAGGTTCTAACCCGACTTCGTTTTATCTTCGGATATCGCGGGTTCGAATCCCGTCACGTGCATAATTTATCATTTTGTATAAATTATGCGAATTTTTTAAAAACAAAGTTTCAGAGATATTTTCGACGATCATGTATTTCATTTGCTTTCCGGTGATCATCGTCAACATATTCCCAGTTTCCAACTTCATCATATTTTTTAAGCTCTGTTGCACAAATACTCACATTAAGATTATTCTCTAAATCTGGTTGTAAAGGAGCTGGATGACTAAAAAACAATAACTTAATTGTATGACAATTACACAAACACTTACTAAACACATCTATCAATGATTGTGTAACCATTTTGTAATTAGTGAATATTATTTTAAGCAAATCTTTATTACATTTAATCGAGCTCTTCCATACGTGTTTCTGTACCTTGATTATCAAAAACATTCAACAATCTCAATTTAGGAAGAGAATTATTGATTAGTAAACAGTCTTCTTCAGTTAGATCATTACTAGATATATTTAGTGATATCAAAGATGGTAGCTTTGTAAGAGATTGAATGAGCATATCCCTATTTTCAGAGGTAATACTATTATTGCTTATATCCAATTCTATCAGATTAGGTAACACATCATCTAGGATGAGCATTTTATGTAAAAAGCCACATATATCCTGTTGATCAATCTTACTATTTGATAATCTAAGAAGTAATAATTCTTTAAGAGCATTTGCAAATTGTACGGGAAATTTTTCGTAATTTACACTGTGTATTATAACATTGGAAATACTAAAAGTTCTGAGCTGTTTCATCTCTTTCAGAAATCTAATTAATCCATTAGCATTTAGGTTTACACTATCAATACTCAGAGATTCTAGTTGCTTCATAAAATAAAGGCATCCGATGATTTGATCTTGATATACCGGTTCATTTAGAACAGAAGTACGTTCTACTACTATTGTTAAATGTTTAAGTGTTTTTACTTCTGGTAAAATTGTTAGAATATATTCCCATGGAGCTTCTCCTGAAATTGTTAACGAAGAAAGACTCTGCATTTGTAGCAGGGCTGTTTTCATACTTACAAACAAATCCACTTCAACTTGCAAAGGCCTCCAATCTGTATTGCCACGATTTGGAAACTCAAGATGAATAGATTCTGTGTGTTTCAGAATTTCCAACATACGCACTAAGATTATAAAAAAGGATGTCGTTTGTTCGTGAGTTGGATTACCAAATGATATATTCAATACTATTTTCACACCAGAGTTGTTAATTGCTTCTAGAGCGTTTAATGGAGGATTTGACTGCACCATAATTCCCCTTCTGCCGCTTTTTACTAAAATACTACAATCTACACGCAGGTTACATTCACTTGGTTGTTTTCTATACACACGACAAGCTTTTACTATATTTTCAGAAAGACCACTTATAGTAGCTGATGTGTACTTCAGAAAATAAGGTACTCGAAGAAGCGGTGGATATTTAAGTCTATATGCTTTTACAATATCTCGTATACGTGTTGATGTAAGATTTAAGTTATTAAGCTCTCCGGCTGTTAGATATGGTAAGACTGACATGTTCGGATTGTTTATCAATTCGTGAAAATTAAATCTGTTCATTTCTGACATATTATTTATAATATATAAATAATATTTAAATTTAAGTATAATAAGTTCTTCTTATTTTTGAGCTAACCAATTCACACCATCTAATTCAGAAAAGAATGGCTGAGGAAAGCTTTCCATATGTATACAGTTTTTAGGTTCTCCAGGAGGATCTAGATCCTTATCTTCTTTAGGCCATTTTCTACCGGCATAATCAATTAGTTTAAAGCCAACCTTTTCGTGTAAAAATTTTCTAATCCTATCTGAATGTCTGTCTCCAGCGTATATAATGATATTGTGTGCTTCTTTGGGTTCATCCGTATCAATATCAAACTCTTTAAACATTCGTGATAATAGGTATATATCTGTAACAAAGCTATTGTGATGAATCATACAATTCATAAGATTAGATAGGTATATTATCAGATTTTTATAATACATCGCGATTTAAGGTTCCTCCTTTCGCTTTATTTGTTTCCTCGCACTTTTTAGCGGCTTCAATCAATAACAAAATTCTCATCCCACTCTAGTTTGTTTAAAGGCTCTTTTGGTGAGTCAACATTAGATATAATGGTTGCATGATGTTCTCGCAACCAATCTGGAACATCCAATGGAGTGTTTGTTTGCTGTTCTTTGTGTTTATTAAGCTGCTTGCGTGAGAAATAGCGATATGATCTGGCTGGAAGTGGTAAACCGAAACCTTCCCTGTCATTAGTAGTTGGTTCTACATCATCATGTGATGGACCGATTTGTCTATTTCTTATATAGGAATCGCTAACTTCCGCAGCTCTCCGATGAAGGATATCTTTCTGTATTTTCTTCCTCTCCTCTTCGGCTTCTTCTTCTTGTGATTTTTCGGGTGAATCATGAAACACATCTTCTTCTTCTTCTTCTTCTTGTGATTTTTCGGGTGAATCATGAAACACATCTTCTTCTTCTTCTTCTTCTTGTGATTTTTCGGGTGAATCATGAAACACATCTTCTTCTTCTTCTTCTTGTAAGTTTTCTTTTGCGTCATTTGCAACTGTTTGTTCAGCAAGTTTACGGGGAACAACTCTTTCAGTAGTACGAACCAAATCATCATGTCGTTGTAATTTTTTTAATTGTCTTTGCAGACGACGACGTTGTGAACGAGATATTTCGGAAGGAGTACTAGAAATCTCATGACCCCTAGTATCTGTTCCAGACATATCTTCAACCCTTTTCTGTGGAATATACCATTTACATTCTTCAGTTTCTGTGTTAAAGTAATAAAGATTATTGCACTCTGTACTCCTCATTTCTACACACCCTTCTGGTGGTTTTATTCCGTCATTTTCGTTGGGTTTATTCCACTGTGCATAATTATAATAAACATTGAAATAAAAAGGCTTGCCACTTTTACTTTTATGATATTCCCAGCCAGCAGGAAGAATCTCTTCAGTTGGTAATCCCCATTGAGAAATATTAGATTTTTTACTTATATAATATGGTTTGTTATCAGACCTTCTATAACGTGTATCCCAACAATCTATATCTTCCATTTATTTAATATATAGTTTTATAAATAATGCAAAATTGATTTTTTCAAACAAGAATTGAATGAAAATAAAAGAACTTATGAACATCTTCTTTTTGCACATATTACCGCAAATCTGTGCTCAAATGCATATCGACAAACACGTCATCAAGATGATTCTTGAGACGACTCAGCTTCTCTGCAGCGCTCATCATATCGCAGGCAGCGATTATATTCCGTGCTACAAATTGACTCACAAGAATCATCCTTCGTCTATTTGGACACGTGCATCCAAAGCCAATTACAAATGGCTTTGTTCTCTCGGTCAAGAGCTTTGTAAAGAGTACACTTACCGATACGGCAAAATACACAAGTGTCAACCTTATATCGAAGATCTTGCTCTACATGTTCCAGATTTACCTGATCTCGAGTTTACTCCTCCTACACAAGCTATGCCTAGTATGTATAAAGACGATGACGCTATTAATGCGTACCGTACGTATTATTTTTTCGGCAAGATGAATATACACTCCTGGAAAGGTAAAATTGCTGGTCGTCCTACACCAGATTGGATTCTTGAGATGCATAAGCTTTTCTCAGAATCAGAAAATGATTCAAAACCTTTAGAAATAACTAGCTGAGTTTTTACTACCACAAAAATGATACTAAAAAAAGTATCATTTCTTGTTCTATACATTTACCATACCAGATTTAATTTAATATATTTTCACCAAATAAATGAGCAAGATTGTCTACCCGAACTTGTCCATTATTGAGGTTACAGAGGAAACGATTGAATTTAATAAGGAACATTGGGATGTTCCGCATAAAATGGTACATGAAGCAAACTCGATAGAATACGTGTATCGTAAACTCTCAGACTCAGTAAAAGCGAACGGAAATGCAAGACTTGTTGATATAGGCGCGCAAGAAGGATTATATTCTTTATATTCAAAGTATTTTGATAATATCAGAGTTGATGCGTATGAACCTTGTATCTCTTCTCACAAATGTCTCGTTGACAATATCGCTCTTAATAATGTTAAAGATAAAGTGTTTGCATATAATTTTGGTATATCTGATATGAAAGGTCAAACAATGATGAAATACTCAAAGTCAATTCCAATTATTAAGACTTTGGGATTAAATCCTATCAGGTTTAACGAGTATTATGAAATAGGAATATTTACAGAGAAACTAGATAATCTATACGCCGTAAGAAAGGTTGATTTCATTAGATGTAGCACAGAAGGGTGGGAATATTTTATTCTACAAGGCGGTATAAATATTCTCAAGAGAGATCATCCCGAGTTGTTGTTATCCTTAGATGAAACAGCTATGCGCGAATGTTATGTGTCTTCAGATTATATCTACAAAATATTAAATAGTATTGGTTATAAGTGTGTAAGTATTATTGATTTTAATAATATGGCATTCTCAAAGAAATGAAAAAGTGCACCTGGTCATTGCATGTTTTACATCCTTCATGTTAAGCCGTGTTCTAACTCCTCCACAAGAGACTCCAGAACATACACCAGTTAAATTAGGATTATATTTGAGAAAATGTTTTATGTATTCAGTATCATCATCACATAATATCATACATTTTGGGTTTGTTATACCGAGTTTTTTAGCTGTTTTTTCTAACGCAAAACCTTTCAAAAAACCAGGATGTTGATCCACAAGTTTTGAGTATGAAACAACATCAGATTGACCCATTAGGATTTTACTACCAACGTTATTGAATGTGATATTACCTTCTTTTATTATAAAGTCATATAAATTTTTTGGCATCCAATCATATGATAGTATATTTTTCATAGAATATATACTTCCAGCAGTGCATATACCAACGGCAAAGGAATTATCAATGCATGCTTGTACGATTGAATAGTTATTTTCAGCACTGTTAAGCGTTAGAGTTCCATCTATATCAAATAAAACAAGACCTTTGTAATTTCTACTAAAATTATCCTTATTAGTATTCATAAGAGATAGTACAAATAGTGCTATGACAAAAGCCAACGCTATCCAAATGAGTATTTTCATTTTAATCATTATCTAGATTAAAACTAAGAGTACAATATTAGATTTTTTATTCTTGATAATTATTAAAAGATATAAATGTATAATCAACTTACGACATTTGTTAATATAGCAAATGTAAGAGAACAAATTGATAGAAAGAAATGTAATTCTCCTTATTTTGCAACAACTGACCATTACAATCAAGTTTGGACAGATTATGATGTATTCCCTTATACAAGGTTCTTTAGTGGTATACCGTTATCATCTAAACCGATAGTTGCCGAACGAGAAGCAGGATGGATGTTTAGAAAAGATGATTGTTACAAAGCTTCAAAATTATCTAATATTTGTGAGGAACCATATCCAAATCATTGTTTTCAATCTGCTTGTAGCACAGTGAGGCCATGTCATCCAAAACATGATCGAGATGAGTTACATCAAATTTACAACAAATCATGTAATGTGAAATTTAGATAGAAATCTAATACTTTGTTTGGTATTAGATTTGGGTTTATGATTTAGGTTTAAAATTATCATAGATAAGATATCCTAGGATAACAGCTATGAAAAACATATTGATATAATAAAAAAGAGTATTACCACCTTCTAACACTCCAGGTGACAATTCTGCAGGATTTGGTGCTAGTACGTCAAAGTACATTTTGTAACTTATCAAGAAACTAATTTCAAATTTCGAATATTCCAACGAAGGGTTTTATAAGAAATTGTCATTATCAGTTATTTTAATTTTAATATATAGAAAGTTTACGCAGCGCCTCATCCTCCAAAACTGGATCCGGAGTCTGCGGTACCGGGAGAGACAGTTTGGCTACCAGACTCTGCTGTACCGCCAGGACTACCGGCAGCACTTGCCTTCTTAGCTTGCCACACCTTCCAAACTCTATATGCAAGATATACACAACAACCAAATGTAGACAAACTACTTAGCCATATCAGACTGCCCGTATTCTTCCTAGCAGCCTCGCATTCTTTATGAATAGTCGAGACTAAACCAACCGTTGTTGCACTAAGAGCTAAAATAAAAACAACGAAACCTAGGAAATTGTTGTCCGTAGTAATAGATTTGCCTTTTATGGTTGTGCAATCACAAAAATACATTGCTGCGCTAATTGTTGCGCTAACGCTGAATAGACAAACACCCACAGTCAAGAGACCTCTAACCGCGTTTTGAGCTTTTACATTGCAGTCAGTAACATCTCCAGCTATAACAAACGACCATATAGTCAGTACCAGTCCAACCATGAGAATAAATCCCAAAAATAATTTCATTGAGAGATCATCCACCATTTTATTATGAGATAAGAAAAAAAAATATGTATTTGTTTATAATTCTAATAAAGCTAATTCTTCTTCTAGAGACAATTCTCCATCATCATCTTCAGGAGACAATCTTTCTTCAATCTTATCAAAAGAAGTTCTAATTATATTAAGAAAGTAATAATATACATCTTTCATAAATTCAGATGTTAATCCAGACATAATAACCTTTCCACTATGAAAGACCAAGAACGTATTATGTCTATCTGATTGTAACTTTACATCTTTCTCTTTGGGTGTGAGAATTTCTAGATACTCTTTATATGTTGTCCATTTCTCAATCCATTCACCATTTTTTTCACAAATCTTTTTTACTCTCATAGTATTGATGTCTTTATCAAGTGGGACTTTGATATTTACACCCGTATATCCGAAAGAGGTCTCTAAGAGACAGTGAAATTCTTTTTGAGTGCACATATATTGATTTAATTTTTCTCTATCTACAATAAAACCGAGTGAGAAGTCGATGTTGCGCATGGAAGGAATGAATATGGCTTCTAGGTCAGAACCTCTCGTAAAAGTGTAAATATCTTGAAATTCTTTCATATATTTCCAGATGTATTTGACGCATTGATCAGCGTGTTCATGAGATTTGCATCCAGTCATTTGGAATGTTCCATTGCGACAAACTTTAAAATTGATAGGTTTATCAAGAATAATAACAACGGTGATAGAGTTACGAAACCATTTCTTCTTCTTTCCGGTTTTTGATTTTTTCGGCTTTAACTCTACTCCACGAATTTCATCTTCATATTTTACGGTAACTATAGAACCCGATTTAATAGACTTATTATGATCAACTTGTTCACACTTCTTCTTTCGACCCCTTTTCTTGGGGGTGACAACATAAGAAGTAATTGGAAGTTTTTCGTACAGTAAATCAATCTTGATATTCAAATTTGTAGTTGCGGTGAATGTTTTAGTCGATACTGTAATATCATCAAAGTCCGGAAACACAAGAGATGCTCCTGTCTTAGCTGAGATCATTTTTATTATTTAAAGAAGATTTCTTTAAACCCCAATTTTATTTTTGCGTATATGTATTAAATATACGCAAAATATTACAATATTTATCTCATAAAAACTTTCGTTAGGTGATTATCAAAATTCTTCTCAATCCATTCCTTTGTATTATCCCTACGTCTTGGATACGAGTTTATTCTTTCTCTTAACATAGATTCTACTTGCGCAGAATGTAGATCTCTTGCGATATTATCACTTTGATAACAAGCGTCTAGATGTGTTGCAATTTCTTTTATCCGAAAATCTCCACAAGGTTTAATACCCAAATTATTTTTGGTCAACCATTCTAGTAAACCATCTGTCGTTTGAATCCAAATATCAGAACGTTGTTTTGGAGTCCATTTTTGTGAATATATACGCGGTACAGTATTCACAATTCCTGGATAATAATCACATGGAATATCACCAAAACTGGAATGTAGCATTGCTTGCGTACGTTTATTTCTCCATATTCCGGATGGTTCACCTGAATCAAAAACCTCATATACAACATCTTCAGATGTCGCATTTGGTTGACCATTCTTTTTGTGTATTTGTACCATTCTCTCGATTTCCTCAGAATCAGCGCAATCTTGATCGATCGTTCTCCATACAAGATGATATTTACCATTAGAGTCTTTACGATATCTAAGAGTTGGACTATCTCCAAGACTTGCAATATAAACACTTTCTTTTTCAAGATCAAATACTGTTACATTACATGTACATCCACTTATTCCAATAAGGTTTGGATTATCTTTGATATGAGTTGCAGTCTTGTTAAACAATATAGATAATGCAGCTTGTATATCATCAGATGATAACTCTAGACAATATTCGAAAATAGTGGGTATAAATTCACAAACCAAATTCGCTGCTTTATATCCTGAATGTCCATCACACACAACAGATACTGTTAATTTTCTTTCTCGAAATATTACTTCAAAAATAGCCCCAGCATCCTCCGTGTATGGATATATTCTACCTTTGTGACAAATAGGTGAATAAATGTGTGTATAACCTTGTACGGCGTCTTCGTGAACGAGAACTTGAAGATTTCTTCTATGTCTTATCACACCAGATTTTTTCATTATTCATTATTTATTTTCTATCTTTAGATTTTTTCCATTCCTTTGCCAATTTTGCCATACGTTCTTGTGCAGAAATTCCAACATATTTAGTCTTTCGACTTTCATCTCTCACAAAAATTTGGTACGAGTTTAGTTGTCTTTCTGTTTTAGAATCTTGAATCTTTACACGTCTTGATCTTGAAGGTTTAGATTTTTTGTCGGCCATTTTTTTTAGACATTCTTCATAAACTATTGCATATTTTCTAAGCCGTGCTGATCTAGATTGCATTATCTTTACTAAATAAAAAAGATATTTTAGACCAACACGAATCTCAATTGTCTAAAATATACTTAAAGTGGTGCCTTAAAAGTAATAAATGTCGAAAATGTCTCCTTTAAGCACAGGGGCAGGGTACGACGAATTGCTCTCTTATTATGAAAAAAATAATGGAAAGCCATGGCGTGAATGGCTCTCTTTCGACTCAATTTTTGAAAAACCCGGAAAACAGGGTGTTGTTGGTCTCCTTACTCCATCTAAAATGCGTGAAAAAGGAAAATATGTATTCAAATTGTCTCAATATATCAATTATTTAATACATCATGAGGCTGCTGTAATGAATGGATTAAATGAAATTTCTTCTTATTGTCCTCATTTTTGTAGATCATATGGAACTGAAATATGTACAATAGATCCACGAGCAAAGAAGAACGCCGGTTGTCCATTTGCAGAAGAAGGAAAAGTTGATCATCCCATTAAAAAGGAAGTACTACTATGTGAATATGTTGATAGATCATGCAAATTTTACAATTACATTCGCGCTGTAGAAAGAATAAATGAAGATATCCTTTATGCAGGAATCAAGCAAGTACTTATGGCTATATCAATCGCACAAAGGAAAAAACAATTCTCGCACTATGATCTTCATTCATTTAATGTGATGATGCGTAAATGTTCTCGCGATGCAGTATTTCTATATGCTCTAGATGAAGATAATCAATTTGCAATTCCTACACACGGTCACTATCCTATAATAATAGATTTTGGATTTTCTTATATTAATGATATGCAAGATGGACCACTGTGGCCTAGTATGGGACATACATGTGTTGGATTTATGAGTGATCGATTTGACTGGGTAGCCGATCCAAAACTTTTTCTTGTAACAGTATCTGGTGAAATTAAAGACAAGAGAAATACAAAGAAAGCCAGAAAGCTTCGAAGGGTTGTTAGAAATTTGTTTGGTCCATTAGACATTGATTGGGGATCCGGATGGGACGAAGGAGACGAAGAATCAGCTTCAGACGCAGTCTTAAAGATGTTAGAAGGAGTTGCTAAGGGTTCTACCCTTTTTGAAGATTATGATCATTACTGTATGGATATTCTACAAACTCTAGTGATAATACCAATGGAAAAACAAAACTATGATAGTATACATAAATCATATATTTCGATGGTAAATGAATTTGTCAAGATAGAGAAACAGATTACGTCTCCGTTTTACAATCTTTACATTTTGAAAGGTGTCACAGATGCAGCACGATATGTAAGAGCTGCATATACCGACAAGAATACTAGAATAGACGCAGTTCGTACGTTTCGTCACCAGGTGCAAGAAAGAGTTTCGGAGGTTGCAGGGTTTTGCAGACTTGATAAAGTACATTTTGAGAAACTTTTGTGTTCAATACTTGTATTTTCAAAATGTATGGAGGGTGTGATGTACGGACATATGGAGGCTAGAATGGCTGAAAAACAACGTGAATATAATAAGCTTCCATTACAGTCTGTTGAACAAATATATGCTAGTATAGAAGCTAATTTACCAGATGAATATGTGTATTGTAATAATACAACTATTTACATTGTAGATTCTAACCATAATGAATGCATAGAGTATAAAATTCCAAAAGTAGAACTTAAAAATGTCAACCAATTACATCCTATGGCAAGAGGAACTTATATTTACGACTTATATAAGACAGAAACATTAAAAGATGAACGGCATAATGGACAAGTTGGCATTTTATCTGGGCATTTTGATGCCCACTCTAATAAAGCACCTGTGTAAAAACGATGAGAACAATCAAGAGTGATAGTTCGAGGAAAACCATTTTTATTATTTCCAGGACGTAAACGAGACTGAGTTATTCCACATAATGCATCAGATCCCCATTTATCACTCCACCAAGGTTTCATTTTATTTTCATTTCTATAATATTCCCTTAGATCTAATCAGAAAATCCAAATTGTGATCTGTGATCTTCTGAAATATGTTTAACTATATATGCGTAAGAAGAAGGATTATATTTTAAGTCTCTAAGTTTAAGTGCAAGACCAAGAGTCATAATATGCATGTTTGGAATTTCAGTACCTAATTTCTTAATTAAACTCGGTGTTATTTCTTTAGCCATACCAAAATCGATTATATACAATTTACGCCCTTTACACATATAATTAAGAAGATTTGCATCACCATGAAAGACACGTGCTCTGTCCAATTTTTTGTATATTGACAATATCTGTTTTTGCTGATGCTTTGTTAATACACCTTCCTGTTTCTTAATCACATCAACCAAACGAGTATCCATCTTTTCCATCACAATATATTTTGACACTGTATCTATTTCAATAACTTCCGGAGACACACCCATAGCTGCTGCCATCTTTTGAAGTTCAGACTCTTTTTTTAAATTTATCGAAGATTTTTGCTTTCGAAATGTCTTCATTGCATACTCCATACCATCTTTAGTTCTAACCAAAAAAGTAGTCCCTTCTTTCCCTTTCTCTCCAAGCTGTTCAAGACGCTCATACTTGTCTATCTTTTCTTTTTTATACTCTTCGTATTCCTTAAAAGCCTCTGTAATAACTCTTATTAGATCAGATTTTCCTCTATATACGTGCAAGTCCATTTTTTCTGCTAAAATTCTCAATTCAGCACATGTATACTTTTCTAGTTGAGAATAATCCATTCGTTTCTTTTCCGGATAGAACTCTTATAAATGAACTAACTTTTTCTTTTCTTATTGTTTATAAGACACAGAGATTTCATTAGTTATTTTTTACTAATGAAATATTTATATCAGATAATCTTGATACACAAAGATTTTTTTTTTCATATTATATAAATTAGTTCAAATAATAAATATCATGCCAAGCGAAATCAAAACGAAGGAAGAGATTGCAGAGCTGGAGAGAAAAAAGCAGAAACAGGCTGCTAAAAATAAGAAACAGGCTGCTGTAAAAAGAGCGATAGACTCTGCTCAAAAGAAAGAACAAGATGCTGCTTTGAAGCCGACAGTTAATACTAAACCAACAGCTAACGATTGGGGATTAAAAAATAATATTAAAAACGAACAAGAAATTCGTGAGTTTTTTAAATCAATAAAATCTCTTATATTAGATGGTAAAGATATAACTGATAAAATGATTGATTTTTTTGCCAAGCCTACTAAACGCTTGTATCTTGCTAACATAATTGAAAAACTACCGACAGATCTCTATGGGGAATTGGTCTTAGAGCACCTTAACCAAATCCAAAGTGAGACGCCTAACGATAAATCGTTAGATAGATTCTGGGAAGATGACTATAAATTTCGCTCACATGTAAAAGAAGCAATTCTAACGAAATCTAGAGAAGACAAGACATATACACCTATTACACCTATTACACCTATTAAGCAACCAGAAAAGAAGAAGAAGGAGGAGAAGGAATATCCACCTTGGATAGCAAAAGTCCAGGGTGATGAGGATGGTCAGCAGGTAGTTTATTATCTTACAGGTAAACAGGTTGATCCTAAAGCTACGGTTGTAGAAGTAAAGAAAAAGCCTAGACCTATACCTATATCATTCACAATCGATCCTTTAGAAAATTGCTTCGAACAAGGAAAATTATCTTCTGTATCTGATGTAACAGAGACGTACATCTGTCCTCATGGTACACAAGACGAAAAGAAAAGATTAGAAAATATTCTTAAACAATCCGAAGATCCTACCAAAACTAAAACTATTACACAACAAGGTGTAACGTGGTATCTCCTAGATGAACGTGTAGCTTTAAGATTATGCAAAACTCGTAGGATTTGGAATGATGAGAATGAAACTGTAACAGCTATTTTCACAAGTGGTAATCTTAATAAAAAAAGTATATGTTTTAAGGTCCTGTATAAAACAATGACGGGTATATATTTCAATCAAAATAGGGATCGTTTCTTGCAAGAAAAGGCGAATATAGATAAAATAAGAAAATCGACAGAAAAAGATACTGCTCGTATATTAAATTCCACTATAACACCAGATATAAAACAATTAGTTAGACGTTTATTATCGGAATCGTTATCTAATGCTGCAGATGAAGAAGTAGAAAATTATAAAGATAAAGATAGTCCTTACATTACCAAAGCAGTAGATGAGATGGTTAATACATCAGGAGATAGTACCGAAACACTTTTCGAGAAATTAGCAAACATTACTTTGTTTTTACAAAATAAAAATAGTGTATTTGCAGAAAGAGTACGTGATGAGTTTTATATACCAGAAGTGCTTGTGTCTCTTAGTGTTGAGGAGAAATTCCCTGAAGTATTTGGCGATCGTACAATAGATAAAGAGAAAGTAAATAAATATATATTAAAACAAACAAAAGCAATCGTTACAGATTTTGTAGATTTACTATATAGGACAAGATTTCCCAATCAACATATAGATGCACAAAAGAGTATGATTACACCTGGGTTTACGCAAAAAGAATGGAAATCTGTATGTATTAATAATAAAGAAGTTGAAAGTGCAAAAAAATCAACTGTTTTTTATTATCCCGAGGGTGAACATGTCTATTGCCTTCTGATAGAAGATATATATAAACAGATAAGGGGAGATGTTCCACCATTAAACAAGGTAACAAAAAAACCAATTGATCCTACTTTCTTGAAAAAATTCAGGGAAATATATGATAGTAAATTTCTTGCTGAAGAAATCATAGTTGCTGATACTTTAATCAAGAAACATGCTGTGGTTGATAAACCTCCTCCTCCAAAACGTATTGCTCCTTGGTTACTCAAAACTATTATTGAAAACATAAAAGAATGTGAAAATGAGTTGAAAAATGAAGATGGTAAATGCGGCGGTTCATTAGATAAGGAAAGTTATGATGATGATACGGCTGATTCTTTATTTGGTTCAGAACCCGAATCACCCGGAATACTGGATTCACCCGGAATACCAGAATCACCCGAATCAATAGAATCACCCGGAACAGATGATTCGTGTGAATCAGGGCATTCACCTGGATCATCATGCCAACCACAAGATGTAATAAAAGGTAATATATGTCAGTATTGTAAAACCAAATTTACTAGGAAAACTAAACGTGAATATGAACGAACAATGATTAGAGATATGAATGGACAAGATCAATGTGTCTGGTTCTGTTCTTTCGAATGCTTTGAAAAGTATAATTGTCCAAAGTCTAAGAAAGGTAGAAAGGGTGGACGACACGCTAGTCAGGACAGAAAGGTAAAAAGGGTTGAAGCCAATGTAATCAAAGAAAAGAAAAAGAGAAAGTAAAAATGAAATAAATTGAAAACTTTTAGATGACCTCAAATGTCCTTACTATTCTTTTCGGAAGATTTGATGCTGAAGATATGGAAAATGGTCACAGACGATAAACTCAGGTGTTCTCTTGTTCTAACATGCAAAGAATTTAGAAACATTGGTTTTAAATTCGGATGGCTGCGAGCAATACACTTCACAAAGAATCATGATTTATTAGACTTTATTAGATTCTACAGTCGTCCTAACCATTTTCTAGAAAGAATCAAGATTTCTGGTATAATTGAACCTCATGTGACGGTTCTAGATTATACACAACCATGGCCAAAAGAAATTGAGTTTGAAAGATGCTATATTGGTTCTGTAAATAGTATTAATATTCCGGTTTCACCTACTGAAAGATTAGTAATACGCGATTTGCACCGTCATAGAACAGGAGGAACAGCAGTTGTGATAAACTGGAGTTCACTTCCAAATCTAAAAGTTTTAGATATATATGCACCTGATATAGATTTTGAAGGTCTAGATATGTGTAAAAAGTTAGAAGTTGTTAGAATTGATTTGGATAGAGTACGCTTTTTACCTAGTTTTTTCTCAAACTTTGCAGATTTAAGAGTGCTTGCAACAACTTGTATATCTTCTGAACCAATGCATTTTGTATCAAAAAAACTTAAAATATGTATGGTACCAAAAAAGCATCTTTTTAGCTCAGAATCTTTGTTAGTACCAAAATCACACCTCGGGCTTGATACTCCTATTAATATTCAATGTATTGATATCTAATCACATATTATTCTAACTTTCTTATCAATACGTCCAAAAAACTTTTCAGACCGAATATAATTCATAAACATATTAACTGAGTCTCTATTCACAGCGATAACTATTTCTTCTTCACCATCGCTTGTTATAAACTTGATCATGTCGATAGCTTCTAATAGCCAATCTTTTGTTTGGCCTTCTTGACTGCAAACTATATTTTTATCTTCTACCCCGCAAGATAGAAGATATCTCCGTGATAATTCAGACGTTTTTATTTTATTTATACCATGATGATTATCACCAAATAAGTAAAAAGATATTTCACGATTACCAGCTGCATCAAAACAGTTGTCAATTATCTTTCCGCGTATAAATGGGTCAACACAACTAGGAAAAATAAAGAAGATACCTGGTTGAGAATTACCTGTTGGTTTCACACTACGTGGAATTACATCTGAAAAGAGAGGTACCATACATGTTATGTCGTAAAGTTGAGGAGGTAATAATCTCATAACCTTTTCTTCTACAACACCAGTAAACCAAAATTTTTGTTCAATATTATATTTTTTCTGAAAAGCTACTATTTCTTCTGCATTGTCTGGAAAAGCTTTTTCACCACTGATTGTCGCATTACACTTACACAAAAAACGAAGTTCCTTATGTAAATTATATAAAACTTGTTCATTTTCTTCCTTAATCTCACCGAGAAATAATAAATAGTTCTTTCTAGGATCTCGTGGTTTGGCAATAAGACCCATTTTGCATTTTTCCTCCATACTTATGTCTTTGGTTACACTATTTTGAAACCTTAAAACCTAAAAATGAATTATAACTAATAATTTTATTACTTATATAAAATGCCTAAACTTTATTTCAGATATGGTGTTATGAACAGTTCCAAGACAGCAAATCTTCTAATGGTCGCCTGGAATTATCGTTTGCAGTGCCGAAAGGTTCTCTTGGTAAAACCAATTGTTGACGAACGCTTTGGAATGAACATAATAAGATCTCGTGCAATGAGCAGTGGTGTTGAAGCTGATCTAGTTATAGATCAGGAATGGTCTGACGTTGATAAAGTAGAAACAGATGGTTTGGCATGCGTTCTAGTTGATGAGGCTCAATTTCTTTCTGAGAAGAATGTTGACGCGTTGAGAGAGTTAGCGAAAAGAGTCCCTGTGATTTGTTATGGCCTGCGAACTGATTATAGAACTAGGTTGTTTGAAGGTTCCAAGAGGCTTCTTGAAGTCGCAGATGTGGTAGAAGAGATCAAAAACGTGTGTGTAAACTGTGATAGAAAGGCTATCATAAACGCAAAATTTTACATTAAAGAAGGAGAAGATAGAGTGATATTGAGAGATGGACCGGGAGAATTGGATCTAGGTGCTGAAGAAAAGTATCAACCTATGTGTTGGAACTGCTTTTCAGATTAAGCATTCTTACACAAATGTAATATTACAAAGAATAATTTAGTTACATTATTCTTTTATACAACCGTCTCAATTTCTAGTGGTTCTATCCATGTCAATTCAGAAAAAGGTTCTATTTTCATTAATGTATCTGTAATAAAAGGTCTGTATGATGTTTCGTCATTTGTTGACCACCTTTTCCACCCGTTAGGCAAACGTGTTCAATCCTCGTACGTAAGAAAATAGTACTCGCGTTCGTTTGTTAACATATTAACAAAACAGATTGATCCATGTGATTCTGTTTGACTTATCCATTCATCTCTCATTTTAATATATTAGAATTAATATATTAAAATCTTTTTGGTACACAATTTATACTTTTTTTGTTAATATTTCTTTCCATTTTTTATTTGCTTTTTGATATTGTTTCTCTTGTTCGGAAGAACATTCTGTATAAGAATCAGAGTATAAATCAGCGCATGGATTGAAAGAATCTTCATACTTGTAATCCTGAAAAGCTTTTAATTGGTCCCAAGTAAGATCACGCTTATACTTCTTGGAATATAAATGGTCTGGATAAGTTTGATTTCCATGTAATTCCGTTTTTTTTACAGAAAGACCAAAATCAATTAAAACAAGTTTACCTTCATTTGTAACCATAACATTACTATTAGAAGTGTCTATATGTAACCATCCAAACAATTCTATAGTATCTAGAATACTACCTACTTCTTTCCATATTTTAGTTGCGCTCATTTTAGGACGATAACTAGAGATTGGTGTTAATTTTTCAATTACGATATAACCTAACTTTTTGCATGTCCATGCTGCAAATAATTTAGGTACAACATTAGTACTTTGTAGTTCTTGTAAAGCCATAACTTCTTGAAAAAATTGTTGACCAATATTTTGAATTTTAACAACGTAATCAGAATTTTCGTCTTTTTTCGCTACATAAACTTCGCCATACGATCCTTTTCCTACTCTAACATCCATTTTTCCCCATACATCATTTTGTTTACAATCTTCTACAACTAAGTGTGTAACGGAATTAGCTACATCTCTAAAGTCAGATGGAATACCAATACTAACATCAACAAGATCATCATCTGTTGATGTTGGTGAAAATATTGAAGATAATTTTGGTTCTTCCCATTGATTAACACCAAATATATAATTATAATAATAATATGTACCTGGTAATTCTTTATTGCTCATTACTCTTTCATATCCTATAGGCAATAGTGTTTTTCCATTTTTATAAGTTGGTAAACCCCATCGAGTTTCTCCAGTCAAACTATTTAAATAGTATTTTTTACCATTTTTCATGCTAATTATTTCTTTAAACAAATCACTCATTTTATACGATAATAGTATAAAATTTTTCTTTAAAAATATTCAACCAGATCCTCTTACAAAAATAAATAAGAATACTTTTACTTTAGAAACACAGCTCTTTTATGATGAGAAGGAGATCTCCAAATACCTGAGTGTATTGCAACATAATAAGATAGCCTTTCTTGTAAAATTTCAGGATCGGATAATTGTTCACTTACGTCATTCAGACTAAGTTCCTTCATTTCCAACCCTTTCTGCCTTAGATGTTTTTCGATAAGAGGTTCTTTCTTTTGTTTCATCTCGTCTTTGATTATCTAAGCGTTTAAAAATCATTTGTTAAAGGAAAAGGATTCAGATTCTTCGTATGTTCGTTCCGTTCCGTCACTAAGCTCAAAAGTGAGAGATTTGTAACCAAAAAAACTAGGTGTAAACTCACGATAATGCCAATCATATCTAGGCCCCATATATGGTAGAACAATATCAGTTACATCTTCTCCAGTATCGTTACTTATTTGCATAAATGGGGTAGGACCGCGTGTGGGTGTAACTATCATCTTGTACAATCTTCCGTTGATAACATATGTAAGTTCATATGCCTTCCCGCCCTTTGCAGGTCTTACTGAACTATTCATATATTGAATAAACGAAATATAACAAGCATTTACAACGAGTTTAAGACTTACATACACTATTTTAAAAACTCTAGTCTCACTAGTGGCTACTAGTGAATTCAGATTTCTAAACTTATTACAATTTTTCACTATCGCATCCTTGACAACAAGATGTGTTTTAGAACGTAATGTGTAAAAAGCTAGAAGAGCAAAAAAAATCTCTGTGTACATTCAATTGTTATTTGTAAGCCATACCAATGTTTAAATTTGTAATTACTTTTGCTTTACCATGTGAAGCAAACACTTTGTGATCCGAAGATGAGAGTCGAGAAGCTTTTGAAGAGCAACCCACCTATCGTCATCCTCGTCGTCACTCTCCTCGTCATCACTCTCCTCCTCGTCTTCACTCTCCTCCTCGTCCTTCGGAAGAACATTCGAATCACGCGGCGCAGATTGTGAAATGAACGAATTCAACATATTTACCAATAGATTATTATTCTCTGGTACTTCATTATCATTTTGCGACGTCGTATTATTATTTTGCGTTTCAGTCTGAGTTTCCATTTTAATATATAATAATTATACCTTTAAATCTATGATTTAAATCGTACATAACAATTGTCTATTTAGAAAAATATACATATATCTTAAATGATAGAAGTTCATTTAAGATGGATATTGTCTCAAAACGAAGATTTTCCATTCCGTTACAAAGTGTCAGAACAATCGACTGTTGGAGAAATTTGTAAAATGGTAAAAGATCAGAATAATATGTGGCCTGGAAATCCAACTTTTTCGGTTGTCAAGTTGCGTGGTCAAGATGCATTTTTGGATGATATGAAAATGATAAACACTTTTGATAATAAAGAAGACATATTATACCTCAACTTTTATGCTGGATGAGATAATATAATACATACTATTATATTTCTCCAATCGGAGAAAGAATAGATCCCATATTACAATTTAATCTACTACCATCTAGTTGCGAACACCCAACAAGTGAAAGAATTCGTTCTATAGATACATTGGTTTCGTTCCACAATTTGCGTCTAGTCTTTTGTAAGGTATTTAACCAATCTGAATGCGCGCTACATTTTCTGTCAGTATGATATTGAGCATCAAGAGCTAGAAGAGATGGTAATCCTCGTGGAATAGTGGTCATTTGTCGAGGAAGAGGAATAAAAATTTTGGGGTGATATCCGGCGGTTCCAGGCTCTTCTGTTGAGAGATATGTTTTGTTTACGTAAAATTGTTGATAATCGAGGTTACATGTTCTCCATAGTAAAAACATTCGTGTTGTAAGAATACAATCAGGTCCGCATAGGTACAACATTATCCAGACCATTCTCTCTTTATCACGAGTAATGTTAAATTCTGTCATGATAATTTCCTCATAATGAAGTGCATATATGTGTGGTAAACATCCTATTATTCTAGCCCATCTAAGATCACAATTACCTATTGGGTTTGAAACGGAAGATACATCCGCGAGACCAAGAAAGTATAATAGAAGAACAGCAGAAGCTTCAGGCCCTAGTTTTGATTTCATATCATACATATCAAGACTAGTGTCATAGATCGGACCACACTCTGGACCGATATCTATATACTTCATATTTGCACTTCTCCAACACTCATATTCTTCTTTAATTCCTGGTGGTGCAACAGATAATTTGTATAACATAGCGCGTACTATACACATTTGTTTTTGCATGTGCATAATTCTCAATTTCTGAATACACATATGAAAAGCTATTCCGGCGAATGTAATAGCAAGAGGCACGTAAGCCCACAGACCGAAAATTTCGTTAGGTATGAAATGATTATCGTCAAGCATGCGTTTTATTTATTTTTTTGAAAATTGGATCTATTTTCATTTTCAAATAATAAGTATTGTAAATCCTATCTTAAAAGAAAGTAAAATAAATGAAAAAAATGTCATCGGATGAAACTAGAACCGTTTGTATTGGTCTTTTTAAGAATGTTAAACATAGATCATTACGATCTGCTAAAAGGTGCAAAGCCAGACATTATGTTGGCGTTGAAATGGCCGAATGGAGAGTTTTTCCAGAAACATCTATAGATCTTAGCTCATACGGATTTTTTGGTAGAGGAGAATTTCTAAGAGAACATATAAGTGAAATGAATGATGAAGACTGGATAGTATGCCCAGTACAATTAAAAGATTATAGCTCTTCTATATGGGATATTCAAATAGGAGTTACCGGAAAGTGTAAATATGGTCAAGAGCCGTATGAGTCAATGTTATTAGAAGTAGAAGAAGAGCTTGGACTGCGTTGGAATAGTAATAATACCATTCAAGGTGTACAAACAATAGATAGTCGTGGTAATGAAAGAACTATTTTTAAAATTCCAATCGGTAATTGTATACCTATCGAAAAGGATGATATGCCTATCACAGGTACTAGAGCGAACGACACTATTAACAAAAAGATAGCTTGTTTAATTTATGGAACAAAAGATGAAATAGAAAAAATAGTGAACAAATCAAATAAAATTCGTTATTATTCCTGTAATGACGATAATATCATTGGAATCGCGTTTGTTTCCATTCAAACAATAAAACGACATTTCAAGATTTGATATAATCGCGTTTTTCATTCAATTTTTGGAATGAAAAATTAATCATAATTTTCAAAGCCGTAAAAACTCCAGTATCTTTTTTTATCAGGCATATGCGAATCAAATTGCAAATTAGTGTCTAACGATTCCTCTATCGCCAAAGGAGGGTATGCTACATACGAGCCTACACTATTAATCAAATGCTCTGATGTAAAATGTCGTGAAAATTCACCATCATTCCAATCTCTAAAAGGCTTATCATACCTTTGTAATGCTTTAATCGCAAAATCTTTTGATATCCAGTAACAACTTGCACCAAAAATAGTTTTTGCATAATGATTGAACATTGTAGGAGTAACAAAATGTTTACGTTCAATGTTGTGAATAAGATAGGGGGCAAGTAAAATACAATTGTGCTCGCTTGGTTTGGTCGAAACCAGTTCAAATAGCTTTTCTCTAAATTCTTTATGAAGCATAGCATCGTCTTCCATAATTAAACACTCATCACAAGGTGATTCATACACAAAATACCTCATTGCTTTTATATGACAAACTAAAGAACCCATTATCCTCTTGTATCTATCATCTAATTGATGATCTTCTGTTCCTTTAATGAAATCGCGAAATTCATCATTATTATCATCTGCTGGAATTATTTGAACAAATTCCGATAGATCATGTGCGTCCAGTCTTTTCATCATATTATCCCGTCTACGTGTGTCTTCAGGGCGATTTATGATAACAACTTGGTATTTGATATCCATAGTTAATTTATATATCACAAATCTTTAAATTTAATCTAATATAAATTAAGTAATTCTACATAATCATAACATATTCAACTGTTCGCGTATAAGTTGTAAAACATCATCAAATGATATTTTATTACCTTTTGATCGTACTTTTGTTTCTTTAATAAAAACCAAGGATTTTTCTAATGTAAAATTGTATATATGATTCAATCGCTTAGCAATAAGATATAACTCTTTAACTTCAGAATTTTCAGAATCCATTCCCATATATTTAGCTACCTCATCAAAGTATTGTTCATCGTCTGGTTCTAATTTTATTTTAGTAGAATGACGAATTTTTCTTTCTTCATCCTCCTTTATCAAAGTTATCAATCTAGCCCTTTCAGCCTTTTCTTTTATTTCCTTTTGTCTATTTTTTTTGTTTTTGATGTCATCTTGCTTTACGGTTTGTTTAGCTAGGGCTTCTTTAGCTGCAGCCTCTTTAGCGGCCGCCTCTTTATCTGCAGCCTCTTTAATCGCTGCCTCTTTCGCTGCTTTTTGAGCAGCCTTTTCTTCAGGGGTTTTTTGGTTTTCTTTTTCTTTTCTTCGTTTTGCAGCTTCTTGTTTTTTTAGTTTCCTAACCGCTTCTGTAGCTTCTTGTCTGTCACGCTCTTCTTGAAGTTCTTGTTGACGAATAATTTCTTGCTGTTCTCTCATTGCAATTGCTATTCTTTGGTTTTCTCTAGCAATCCTTCTCTTAGCAGCTCTTCTTCGAGCCGAGACCAGAGTTTGTTCAGATAGATCTATTTCATCAGATGGTTGTTCCATTCCTATAGATTCTGCCACACGCAACATTCTATTTTGATTCTCTATTTCTTGAATTCGAGCCAATCTTTCGGATTGTTTTTCTAACGTTTCATCTTCCGGTGGTATTTCTGTATATGGATTATAAACAGATCTACCACTATCTAATAATTTTTTGTAGGTATCACACAAATCTCTCATTCCATTCCATATTTCTCCTCTTTGTTCATTGTACATTTCTACGAATGATCTTGTCAGAGATCTTAATTTCAAATTAGGAATGATGGATGTTATCGGCTCTCTTGTTAAAGGACATGTATTATTAGTCTGGAGCCAAATCTCAATTTCTACTCTCTCATATGAATGTCCACTATTAATTTCGACAGGATCTACCATTAAACCTTCGGTGATTGGACATACAAGATCTGCCGAAAAAGTGGTGGCAATGGTGGCTGCACGTTGATCTAGATTAAGACCAACTAATTCTCTAATAGATACATCTGTTTTTATATCGCCTCGTTCATTTTTCATTTTCTGAAGTGCTGTGTATTCAGCATTATCTTCAAGAGCTTTTTTTTCTTCTTCTTCGATATGACGAATTATATTGTCCGCGTTTTTATTATATTTTTTGGCCAGGTATTCTAGGTTTTCATCACATATATTCGAGTGTTTAATTCCAAGTATACGGGCAACTGATATAAAAAGTGATAGTCTTCTAAACATTTCTTGTTGTGCTCTTGGGTCAGGTAATTCTTCGAGATTTTCATATTTTTCACGTATCAGACTTATTTCAGGTGTTTCAGATAGTTTAGGTGAATAAGTATTGCCATTGCCTGTGTAAGTATAAACGTTGTTGACAAATGTCCATCCTTGTGGTAATTTCAGTTTACTATTTTGATAAGTATTTCGTCCCCAATATGGTTTACCCGTTGCCTTATTTGTATAATAAATTTTATCGAATCTCGTACTATATCCTGAAGAGTACAAATCCATGTGTTTAAAAAGTGAGAATATAATAATTTTTAATCATAAAATAAAACTGTTTTATAAAAGAAATTTATCTAAAAGATTTAAGGAAACTAAAAAAATGGAAAGGCAATATGAAAACCTTGTTTTCGAAGGAGGTGGTGTGTGCGGTTTTGCGTATTGCGGAGCAATATCAGAATTAGAGAAAAATGGAGTACTGTCAAAGATCAAGCGTTTTGCAGGTACTAGTGTTGGAGCAATATTTGCTACTCTTTTAGCGTCAGACTTTACAGCCAGAGAGGTTTTGGAAATGCAGAGTATTATTAGTTTTGGTGGGTTGAATAACAAATATGATGTTTCTAACGCTTTCAATCTCTTTAAAAACCTTGGAGTAAACACTACAAGCAGTATTAGAAAGCAAATAAATGCTGTTTTAAGTACTCGAATTAAACCGGACGAGACTCTATCTGGTTTGTTTGAGAAAACAGGAAAGGAACTTGTTTTAGTATCTTGTTGTCTAAATAGAGAAAAGGCTGTCTACTTTCATCACGCAACGCATGGGAGTGTTAAGGTAATAGATGCAATAATCGCAAGTTTGTCAGTTCCTGTATTTTTTAGACCTCTAAAGCTCTCCGTTTTTAATGAAGAAGATTATTTTGTAGATGGTGGTATCGTCGATAATTATCCACTTTGGATTTTTAATGATATCGATGCTCTCTATAAAAATGACCTTACTTCATTTGACCGAGAACAAGTCAGTCCGCTAACGCTCGGACTAAAATTGATCAGTTATGGTGAAAAACCGGATGGTTCTATCTCTCGAACACAGATAAATGATGTATTCAACCTTTTGGGTCTTCTTTGTAACACATTGACATCTCATGTTGATGCTGCTAATTATTCTCCTAAATATAAGGAGCAGACCATAAAGATATCAAGCGGTGATATATATTTTTTAGATGTAAATATAAATAAAGATCAAATTTCACAGTTAGTACAAAATGGTATTGATGGTGTAAAAAAATATTTCGATAATAGCTCTTGCTAAATAACATATTTGTAAATGAAGAACAAACACGGCCTAATATATAAAAAGTATTACCATCTTATTATAAAAATTATAATAAGATATATTTAATCTCGTTCAGCAGGACTGTAATAAAATTGAGTGCCATGTGTTACAGGATTTATTAGAGATTCTCCTGAAACACAAGCACGAATAAAATCTGTCCATGTTTCAAATCTAAGTAATGTTTCTGTTACTTTATATTCATTATCGTTATAATACCACCAAACATCATTATATTTAGCAATCGCAACATAATGGCAACCTCCAGTGTGCATAACCGCTCCGGAAAGAGTAAACTTATCGCCACCAAGTATAATAATTTCATCTGGAATAACCATAGTTTCATCAAGTTCTGCACCCGCGTAAGGTAATCGTTTCAAACTAAAAATTAAGTATGGTGAAAAAATAAGAGATCTAACTTGTATTGAACGGTAATAAGGAGCCTCATCGTATACATACGGATCACTCTGTAATTTACCACTATCTTCTTCCTGTATCAAAAAACCAGACAAATTAGCAACGCCTTGTTCATCACGTATCTGTTGCATTTTGTCAATATTTATCACATGAACTAATGATACAGCATCAATTATTTTTGTTTTTACTGTATCTGGATATTGTTCGAGAAGGTTAGGTAAATCTATTCCAAATGCATTTGTTAGATAACTGTCAGTAATTAAAATGTTTTTGTTTGTTGGAAAAAGATCTGTTAAATAAGTGATAAATTCACCAGCGTCTGCGGTTACACCTTCGTGATATTTTTCTTGAACAGGACAATTTTCCAACGTTCTTCGAAGTTCAGTGCAATATTCCACTTCATCTCCAGTTCTTGTAATAGATTTGTATATTTTTTTTAATTCATCCTGTATAGCTTTTCTATGTTCCAAATTTGTCTCCCAATCTTGACCGTTACAATCTTTTAATACCATTCTATTTGTTTTATCGTGTAGTGACATGTTTAGCATTTCGTCAATGAATTTTTTTGGACCAGCAAAGAACGCAAACAATGAACTGTCAAGATAACAACTGTTTGCTGTCCATTTTAACGCTCTCGGTTGATCAATTAGTGGTTCAGTAACATGTACATAATCCTCTTCTTCTTCTTCTAGAACGGGTACAAACGTTGGTATTTCCCACTGAGAATGAGTTGTTTCTTTATTTACGTAATAATAGTTCCCACACTTACTGCGTATCTTCTCCCAACCACTTGGAAGAATAGGCTCATCTTCAAAATCTGGAAATTCCAATTGTATAGTTTTCTTAGAAACATTACCATAATATATTTCCCCTGGATTCACTGTAAGACTTACATGTGCTTCCCATCCTGTTGGAAGATCTAAATCGTTAATAGAGGATTTACCCCACTGAGAAACTCCTTTCTCTTTGTTTATATAATACGCTCTATTATATCTTTTGCTTGTTCCCGTTTCCCAACATCCTTCCATTTATATATTAAAAATAATATACAAAAAAAAAATTACTTAAAATCTTCGTATAACCACTTATAGTATACAGTTTCCAAATCCAAATTTCGATAGGAAAGAAACTCTGGAGGTTTTGCAAAAGTATTACGATAGTCAAGAGCAAGATTGTGAGCCTTATCTCGCAGATGACGAGGTGTCTTATTAATTTTCCAACACACAGAACACTTTCCAACATCTACGTTACCACTTTCACCTATTTCTTTTTCCTTTCGACCATTTTGTTTTGTTAGATATATATGCCCACAGCTATCGTGACAAGCAATCTTTTCACCGAGCCTTAAACTCCTAAAAAGAGCCGATCGCGTGTCCCTAAGTTCACTTTGAGAATATGGACGTGATGGTTGAATGTAGTCACTTTCAATAGCAGATGTCATTTTATTTCAGGTACATTTGTTTTTAAACCTATTGAAGTGTTATAATAGTAGAATAGGTTTCCAACGCTGCTACAATATTACCTCTAGACTGATAATCACTTTCACCTTTTTTGTGAAGTAGTGTAACTACTATTGGAAAAGCGTCACATTTATAAGTGCTTGCTTCAGACGTAACATCCGTTCTGTTTATGACAGCGTAGAGAGGGCCTTCTCTTATCGTTTTATAAGTGTGTGAAGGCAAATTATATCTTTCTGTTAGAGATCGAGTTTGAAGAGATAACCATCTCATGTCAGATAATGGTCTCTTTGTTTCAACTGGAAAACCATCAATAAGTACAAAACATATAAGATATCTACATTCATTTCCTAGCAAACAAGCTATTTTAGTTATATACATGCTGTTACCATTTACATCTTTCATTTTAGTTAGAGTAGGATTGCCAAAATAATCTTCAAATACTTTGTACATTCTATCTTTATCAGGTTCATATGCATCTAATATTTCTCCATATTGTGCCATTTTTTACATCATATTGAACATCTTTTTAGATGGGATGAGTGATAAAACTCGATTGAGTTTTAACGCTAAAAGTAAATGTTTTCTTAATGTAAATGAATAGATTTTACAATACAGGTTTTATACCTGCAAGAGAAACACATGATAGAGTGAAACAGGGTCTTCAACAACAGGAAGTTGCAAATGTTTGTTCGCCATTTGGCACAACGTGTAATCAAAAATCTCTTTATCCTATACAGCAAGTTCTAATGGAAGTCCCTGCTCTTCCAGAGGGTTGTAATTGTTCGAATTATATTATATCTCCTTAATTATACTATTTTTGGAGTACCAAGAACCAATGCAACTTCTTTTGCGTTTTTATTTATCGTTAATTCACTTAAATCCGCTTTTTGAGCAAATTTTTTCAAACTAATATCCATATTTTTCTTGCATATCCAATAATATGTAAGAGCCGCTGCGACTGATTGAGGCCGAGCTCTATTAAGTTTTGAAGAACGATTTTTCGTTTTACGATAGAGGTCAATAACCTCATTTTTCTGAGATTGTGTAGCTGAGAATTTGTCCATTACATCATGAATGTGGTGAACCGCTGTCAACGTCGTTGTGTGTAACGGGGAATCTTTTGGTGCATTAACGTTAACAATCTTCAAACCTTTAAGACTGCTTTTCTTGTTAAGACCAAATGTTTCCATCAAATTCTTTGGTGTTTGGCACTTACCAGCCATTTTATAGGCATGATAAATGCATGCAAACACAACTGCTTTACGAGAATCTCCCCTATATATCTGCCCCTTTGTCACTTGCGAATAAATATCATTAGCCGTTGAAACGATGGTTTCAGAAAAACCCATATTTTCAACGTCCTTATTTATGCTTCTCTCCTCTGATTTACGCATTTGCACTCTATTTGGATCAGACGCTCTTTTACTATCTGAATGACCATAAAATCGCCATTCTTTTTCGTGCATGATCGTTCTGTGTATTTGTTCGCCACATTCAAGGCAACTAACTATCCCATTCTCGGTAACCAAATCAGAATGGTCACACTTTTCATCATTAGAGTCATCATTAGGTTCAATCTTTTTGGTTTCATATTCGGCAAGAGCCTGTTCGAATAGCGCAAAATCTGACATTTTTGGAGTAAATTTAGTATTATCAATATAATATTTTAAATTATTCATTTTCAACTTTCTCTCGACGTTGAAAAATCGCTTAAACGATTCGCTACGGACCATAAAATGGATCGTCTTTGTGTACTTTTGTACAGCAAATATTCACCAATGTCTACCAAATTAATGACAGCCCTTTCTGAATGTCCAATTGATCTAGGATCAACTGTTGGATTAAACCCTGTTTGTATCGATAACCAAGATATAAGAAAAAGGTTGTTGAAAAACGGAAAAATTGAAGTATCCGCTGTTCCGTGTGTACTAATAGTATACAGAACCGGAGAAGTAGAGAAATACGAAGGTAATGCAGCGTTTCAATGGATTGACGAGGCTGTTAGCAAATATGCGCCACCTCCACCTCCACCGAAAAATGAAATTCGCTCTCCACCTCCTCAGAAAAAAGAGGCTTCGGTTAAGCGTCGTCCAGTGATAGAAAAGTATGAGGAAGAAGAGGAAGAAGAAATTGAGTATATCTCCGCTCCTGAGCCCCCAAAGAAAGTAAAACATACCCAAAAATCTAAAAAACAAACTACATCAGTTGATGATCTTAGTTTTGAAGATTTTTCATTACCTGAAGAAACAATTCAAAAGTCAATTGTGAAAGGTAAAGATTTACTATCGGCAGCCGCAGCGATGCAGAAAGAACGCGATGCTGGTGACTCTAATAAGACAAAAATAAAAGGTAGTGTATAAAACGAATAACGAACATCTTTTTGTATTTTAAGTATTTAATCTTGTGAATGAGAAAATGGGAACTAAAAAAACGAAGAAGATTAATATTTGTTTGGATCTAGACCAAACTCTAATTTGGGCAGGTAACGATCAAGAGTACATGCCTGACGAGTATCCTGAACTTAAGAAAAAGGCTAATGCTGAACCATTTGGTAAAGATAATATTTTTAAGATGGATAAAGAATATACAATATTTGAACGACCTGGTCTGCAAGATTTTCTAGATTTTCTTTTTGATAATTTCAATGTATCAGTATGGACAGCCGCTAGCAAAGATTACGCGTTGTTTGTAATTAAAAACATTCTTTACAAGGAAAATCAGGAAGCTCGCAAGCTAGACTGGATATTTTTTTCTTATCATTGTGATATTTCTATACAAGAGAAAAAAGGTACAAAAGATCTAAGTCTGTTATGGAATACTTACAAATTAGATGGATTTTCAGAAAATAATACATTCATTATTGATGATTATGATGAGGTATATGAGACTCAACCTAATAATTGTATAGCTATTGCCCCGTTTAATTTTACAGATGAAGGTAGTGAAAAAGATTCTTATCTGTATAAAATACGTAAACAACTAGAATATATGCTTTCTCAACATAAAAAGGGTAAAAAATGGACTATTCAAGAAATCAATCAACAATTAGGAGTGGTCCCCAATTTAGAAAAAAAATAAGATTATAATCTCTTTACACTAAGTAAATGGAGCATGCGTCAGATATTTTAGGTGAACTACGAGATGGAGATGAGAATTACTATCGCTATGTTGGATGGAATGGTGGTGATGATCAAATAAAGAAGTATTTCAGTGATGGAACCGTGCGAATAATTAGCGCAAAAATTATAGATCTTCTTCAAGGAGTTGATCCACAGGGTAGAACTATAATCGTTCCTGATAAAACTATTCTTAGTGTCATGAATGACATTTATGAATCATATAGACCTCCTGTAGGTGATATACATACTAGATACATAGTTACTACTGGAAGTTTATATAGAGATAACTATATTCAGAACATGATAGATCAAACGATAGAAGTGATTACATCTGATGTTAGAAATACTATAGGTATCGAAGAGAATAATAAGAAATTGACTGTGTGGACAACTGTTTATGGTGATTTTAATCGTCACGGTCTTCAGCAAACTTCTCAAATCAAGATACGAAATAAACACCCGGCACATTTCCAATTTCACATGCGATATTAAATTATATAATAAAATTTAAAATTGATTATTATCAATACATTTAATTATACAAATAAACATGAAATACTTTTGTATGTCGCAAATTAATTTGAATAATAATTCGAGTGTATTTCATGGCAAATCTTGTGATAAAGATGTTGCTCTCTCTTTTGCGGATGCACAAAGTAATGATCTTTACACAAATTGCATTATTACACCATCCATTCTAAGAGCTGACATTCCTCATAAGTGTGATGTTGAGCGTTGTCCTTTATTTAGACTATATGTAAGAGATATATTTTGGAAAATTAGTGATAAAGCATTGATGTATTATGAATGCAAGAAAATTCTTAAAAAAAATCTACCCGATGACATTGTGACATACATATTAAAAAAATCTTTTATATAGGTTAGGTGCTATCAATTTTTACATATTTATATGTAAAAATTCAATGTGATAATCTACATTTCATTCCAACGAACACGTCTGTCAAGCAACTTATTTACATATTCTGACATCTCAAGCTGTTCTTTAAACTTCCTTTCAATTATTTTATCATCTTCTGTGGTCCAAGCCGGCTCTTCAAGCGAATGAGATCTCATAGGATTCCACGCAACGATATTATTGTATGGTGGGTTAAAAAACAGTGGTTGCATAATTCGCTTCATCTTCTTTCTTTCCTTGATGAGATTTTCTCTTATACACGAGTGGCAAGAATAGTGATAAGAATCTGGCGAACATTCGTTAGAACACTTGCCCGCGCACACATGAGAACACGTGTGAAGAACCATTGTAATTTCTATTCTTTTTTATATAAAATAAATTAAAATATCAATTTTATATAATCCAACGGAGAGTCGTGTACTTATATATTACTAAATGAAAATAAATTGATTTAAAGATAATCTTTCTATAGAGTAGAAGGGAAGAGCACAAGAGAGAACGTGTAAAGTCCCCAAAGCCGTGTACCAACAGCGATTCAAAAAAATTCATCTTTTATTGAAAAAAAATGGTACACAGACAAGCTTTGGGGACTTGTAATTATCATAATTGGCACAAAATTACCTCAAGTATTTCATCGATTCATATTTATAAGTCCCCAAAGCCGTGTACCAACAGCAATTCAAAAATTTCATCTTTTATTGAAAAAACAATGGTACACAGTCAGGCTTTGGAGACTCAAATAACTTTTATTTGTAATAATTTTTCATTACAAATTTTTACTCTTATTCTTACATTTTAGATCAACGGCAAAGGTTCAAATATGAAATGTCTATCTACAATAATTCCTCTATCACCGCCGTCAATATCATAGTGTATCTCACTTCTAGTGAATTCATTCGTTGATGGATTAAAAATACCAATCGTTTTGGCATGATGTGGAATAAAAAATATACGACCATCAGGTAAAAGCATACCACCTGAGTATTCACCATCGTTACGTTCGGGAGCTGGATCATATTCTATCGTATTAAATGTATTGGTTAGACAATTAAAAATACCAATCAAATTAGCTGCATTTGGAACGAAAATAACACGTCCAACTGAAGGAGAGTAAACACCACCTGAGTACACTCCCTCAGATGAAATAGTATTAAATTCATTCGTATCTGGATCAAAAAAACCAATGTTTTTAGAATTATATGGAACGAACAAGACCCGCCCACCAGGTAAACACACGCCTCCGGAATATAAGTAACCATTAAAAAGATTCGTGAGTGGAACTGTTACAAATGTGTTTGTATATGGAGTGAACACTCCGATATTCATAGAATTATATGGAACAAAAATGACACGTCCATCTGAAAGAAGTACACCCCCAGAGTAAAATCCTAGACATTTACCAGTCTCGACTTGAATTGGAATATAGATCATCTCGTTGGTATCAGTGTTGAGAATACCAATATTTCTAGAACCGTATGGAACAAAGACAATACGTCTATCTGGAAGAATTATGCCTTGTGAATAATATCTACCGCAGCAAACGGTGAGTCCACAATTGCATTTTGTACGAGTAAAATTTCGAGAGATATGCCTTAACGTCGCATTAGAAAAAGGAGTCATTTGAATTGCTTACTTATTACTTTCATTTGAAAATCGATTTTAAAAAGTTTGTAAATCCGGAGGAGAAGAATCTACGGAGGAAATAGTTTCAAATTATATTTTTTAGAATTTGAAACATTCTTGAAAAAAGAAACTCCGAAAATTTTGGATCGGCGGCTTTTAAAAATTCCCAACACACACAAAATTTGTGTTTTGGTGAAATGGAGTGTGATATAACCGTCTTTTTTTTTAATGTGAAAAATTATCAACATTTTTATGTATACGTCTTTATATTTCGAAATAATTTCGGAAAGACCAATGAAATTTCGAAATTATTTCGAAATATAAAGAACTACTTTTTTACATATAAATGGAATGTGAATACTGTAATCAAGTTTTAAGAACACAATCATCATTAAAACAGCATCAAAAGACAGCAAAATATTGTCTTTTAAAGCAAAATAAAGAACCAGCAAAAGAATATTACTGTAGCGCGTGTAATACAGGTTTTACTTTAAAATATTCTTTACAAAAGCATTTACAAATATGCAAATCAAATACGCACGAAATATCTGAAGAACTCGATTTAGTTAAAAAAGATCTAGAATCGTCTGTTCATCGTGAAAAATTACTGAATAAGTCATTAGAGGAAAAGGACGAAATCATAGAAGAACAGAAAAAAGTTATAAAGGAATTACATGCAGAGTATAAGAAACGGTTAGAGATGCAAAACAAAGATTTACACGATCGGATTCAATCTATGGCAGAAAAGGCAATCGCGAAACCATCTACTGTCAATCAGAACAATACAACCCAAATAATAAACAATCTGCTACCAATAACCAATGAGCATCTTAACGAACAAGTACAATTTCTAACAAAAGAACATGTAACAAATGGTGCTATTGGATATGCCAAGTATGCACTAGAATTTCCTTTAAAGGACAGATTAGTATGCACTGACTCATCTCGTAAAAAAGGTAAGTATAAGGACTCTGATGGAGTAATTGTAACAGATCCAGAGATGACGAATATAACAAGAAAGCTATTCTTGGCTATTAAGGATCGTAATGCAGCTTTGATTGACGAACACGCTCTAGATTTGAAAACTAAATTGAACGAGTTTAATTCATGTAGTGATAATGAAATGGACGATGATGAATCTAACTCATTTTCTTCATCTACTGATCAATTAATTGATTATATAACAGCTGCTTATTCTCAAAAAAGGCAATCTAGAGAAATGTCAGAGGGATTGAAGCCTGAATTGTTTCAAGAGTTTGTTAAGGAATTATCATCCGGTTGTTTTCTTTGTAAGTGATTATTGATAGTAATTTTGCACATACCAATCATTAAGACCGGTTACTTGACATAATATATGAAATATAGCTCCGCATACAAACGAAGAGAGAGCAATCCAGATAAGATTTCTATTTGGTATAATGAACATACTCAAGGACAATATTATTGAAAGAATAATACCAATAAAAATAGCTTCTATTAAAACTGTGAACGCAGTTTTCATTTTCTCTTTTTGCAAGAAAAAAGAGAAATCAGTTAATGCATGTATATTTTATTATAA
>Ga0209358_10000059_pt1 | contig 95214 bp, 73 predicted proteins | sample LauGreFa1BDMLBSN_2_FD_187574 | JGI IMG/M metagenome (GOLD analysis project Ga0209358, IMG submission 187574) | Freshwater lake microbial communities from Lake Michigan, USA - Fa13.BD.MLB.SN (SPAdes) (version 2) | ecosystem: Environmental > Aquatic > Freshwater > Lake | place: Lake Michigan, USA... | reverse complement strand
AAGAACAAGACCTGGAAGTTTTGAAGGTATTGGAACAAAGGGGTTGCCATGGTTACAACAAGCTAAAAAAGAAACGGGTATACCAGTGGCTGTAGAAGTAGCAACAGCTAAACAAGTAGAAGATGCACTACATTTTGATGTGGATGTTTTATGGGTAGGAGCACGTACAACCGTGAATCCTTTTAGTGTGCAAGAAATTGCTGATGCATTAAGAGGTGTTAAGGTACCCGTGTTAATCAAAAACCCATTAAACCCCGACTTAGAATTATGGGTGGGTGGTATGGAAAGAATTGCAAAAGCTGGTATTGAAGATTTGGGTTTAATTCATAGAGGATTTAGTTCTTATGGCAATACAGATTTTAGAAATGCACCCATGTGGCACTTGGCAATTGAAATGAAGCGTCGTTTCCCCAATGTCCCCATGATTAACGATCCTTCGCATATTTGTGGTCGTCGTGATATTTTACAGTCTGTAGCACAACAAGCTATTGATTTGGATTTTGATGGTTTGATTATTGAATCACATATGGATCCAGATAATGCTTGGAGTGATGCCAAACAACAAATTACTCCAGAAGTATTAAAACAAATGCTAGAGAGTATCCGTTGGAGAAAAGAAAATGTTCAAAACGAAGATTTTCTTAGCGCATTAGAAAAGCTGCGTCAACAGATCAATCAATTAGATGATGAGTTATTACAGGTTTTATCTACTCGAATGAAAGTTGCTCAAAAAATTGGTGAGTATAAGAAGAATAATGATATCACTATTTTACAAACCAATCGTTGGAACGAAATTTTAGATCGAGCAATTGCCAAAGGAAATAATTTAGGATTAAGTGATGAGTTTGTTACTAAATATATGGATGCTGTTCATATGGAAAGTATCAATCAACAGAACAAAATAATGAACAACTAGTATGAAAAACTGGAAGGTTAAATTTTCTAATTCAACAGTGTCCTTTGTATTAGATGGCAGTTTTACAGCTATTGATAAAATAGTAGATAAAACTCAAGCCATTTATATTACAGATGAAAACGTATATGCATTGCATCAGAAGAAGTTCAAAGGTAAAAAGACCATTGTGATTCCTGCTGGAGAAGAGCATAAGCAACAAGCTACTGTGGATTTTATTATTGAGGCCTTATTGAATTTTGGTGCAACCAGACAAGCAGTTTTAATTGGAGTAGGCGGTGGTGTAGTAACGGATATCGTAGGTTATGTAGCTGGTGTTTATATGCGAGGAGTAGCTGTTGGTTTTGTGCCTACCACAATTTTAGCCATGGTAGATGCTTCTATTGGAGGGAAGAATGGTATAGATGTTGGATTGTATAAAAATATGGTTGGGTTAATTAGACAGCCACAATTTTTAGTATATGATGTAGATTTTTTGAAATCTTTACCCAAGCATCAATGGGAAAATGGATTTGCTGAAATTATCAAGCATGCTGCTATCAAAGATGCCAAGATGATGAAAGAACTTTCCATGAACAATATAGGGTATTATCAAAAGAATAAGAAAGCCCTTGCTAGTTTGATTGAGAGAAATGTTCAGATCAAAATAAAAGTGGTTCAAAAAGATGAGTTTGAAAAAGGGGATCGTAAACTACTCAATTTCGGACATACCATTGGGCATGCCATAGAAAATCAACATGTGCTTTTACATGGACATGCGATAAGCATTGGAATGGTCTATGCAGCAAAAATTTCACAAGTACTTACAGGTTTTTCAGAAACGAATATTCTAGTAGAGACACTCAAAAAATATGGATTGCCAACTGCTATGCATTTCGATATCCAAGAAGCGATGCAAGTGATGCAAAAAGATAAGAAAAAAGCGAGTGCAGGAATGCAATATGTAGTCTTGCAAAAAATTGGGAAAGCGGTATCTGAAACTATTCCAATGAAATCATTAGAGAAACTGATAAAGTTATATTCATAAATGCGTGCAATAGTTTATCCATCGAAAATAAGTGGTTCGCAAGTAGCTCCTGCTAGTAAAAGTAGTATGCAAAGAGCTTGTGCTGCTGCATTATTGCATCATGGACAAACAAAAATATTTAATCCAGGACATTCTAATGATGATATTGCAGCAATAGATGTTATTCAAAAATTAGGAGCTATTGTTACGCAACATGCTGATCATATTCAAATTGATTCAAAAGGGGTTCATCCAATAGGTCCTGAAATGAATTGCGGTGAGAGTGGGTTGGGTATAAGAATGTTTACGCCCATTGCTGCATTAAGTAGTCAATCCATTACTATTCAAGGAAAAGGAAGTTTAGTAAAAAGACCTATGCATTTTTTTGATGATATTTTGCCTACTCTTGGTGTGCAAATCAAATCTAATCATGGTTTTTTGCCTATCTCTATTCAAGGTCCTTTACAAACTAGTGATATTACTGTAGACGGTTCATTAAGTTCTCAGTTTTTAACAGGATTATTAATGGCTTTTGCTGCAGCAGGTGCTGCTGATTGTACGATTAAAGTAAATCATTTAAAAAGCAAACCTTACATAGATTTAACATTGGCGGTCTTACAACATTTTGGCTGGGAAGTAAATCATATTCAACATGAGCAATTTAGTTTTAAGCCAAGAACTAGTGTAAAAGAAGAAATAGAATATACAGTAGAAGGTGATTGGAGTGGTGCAGCATTTTTATTAGTAGCTGGTGCTATTGCTGGTCCTATTTCAGTAAAGGGCTTACAATTAAATTCTACTCAAGCAGACAAAGCGGTAATGAATGCTCTTGAATCTGCCAATGCATCTATATTGATTGATCAAGACAAGATTACCATTGGTGCCAATGAAGAAGGCTTAAAAGCTTTTGAATTTGACGCAACAGATTGTCCAGATTTATTTCCTCCATTGGTTGCATTAGCATCTTTGTGTAAAGGAACTAGTATGATCAAAGGGGTAAATAGATTAGCGCATAAAGAAAGTGATAGAGGTATAACTTTACAAACCGAGTTCGCCAAATTAGGTGTCACTGTTTTATTGGAGGGGGATATCATGAAAATAGAAGGAGTAGCAATGATTCAGGCCAATACCGTGTTTTCACAGCATGATCACCGCATAGCAATGGCATGTGGGGTTGCTGCTTTGAGGGCTTCTGGACCATTGGAAATCACTGAGGCTGAAGCAATTAACAAATCATATACCGACTTTTTTGAGCACTTAGTACATCTAGGTGCTAAAGTGGATATACAATAAATTACTTAACTTGTAAGTAGCATTATTTTATGAATCAATTTGGAACCTTATTTAAGCTGCAAATTTTTGGCGAATCACATGGCGCTTGTGTTGGTGTGGTAATTGATGGATGTCCTGCAGGATTACCATTGAAAGTAGAAGAATTTGAAGTAGATATGGAGCGAAGAAAAGGGGGTAAGCAAAAAGGGACTACTCCAAGACAGGAAGATGATATGCCCATATTTAAGTCTGGCTTATTCAATGATAAAACAACTGGCGCGCCATTGACGATGATCTTTGAAAATAATAATACCAGAAGTGGTGATTATGAAAAACAAAGAGCAGTTCCAAGACCAGGTCACTCTGATTTTACTGCCCATCATAAATTTGGTGGTTTTGAGGATTATAGAGGTGGGGGACATTTTAGTGGAAGATTAACAGCAGCCCTAGTGGGTGCTGGAGTGGTTGCCAAAAAGTTATTGAAAAATATTAGCGTAGAAGCGCATATAGTAAGCATTGCTGGAGAAACAGATGTAGAAAAAGGAATTCAAAAAGCGATTGACCAAAAAGATAGTGTTGGAGGTATTGTTGAATGTACTGTAAAGGGTTTGCCTATTGGTTTAGGGGAACACTTTTTTGATTCAGTAGAATCTTTGATCAGTCATGCAGTATTTGCTATACCTGCTATTCGTGGTATTGAATTTGGTACTGGATTTGCTGCAGCCAATATGTTTGGCGTAGATCATAATGATGCTATTGTCAATGCATCTGGCAAAACCAAAACCAATCATGCAGGTGGAGTTGTAGGTGGGTATACCAATGGAAACGATTTAGTTTTCAGAATAGCAGTAAAACCAACTTCTTCAACACCAAAAGAACAAATTACTTGGAATTGGGAAACCAATGAACAAGAAACATTTTCAGTAAAGGGAAGACACGATTTATGTATTGCTTTAAGAGTACCAGTGGTATTGGAAGCAGTGACAGCCATTGTGTTAGCTGATTTAATGATGCGAGAGCAGAAAATTCCTAGAATTATTCAATAAAAAAAACAAAAAGATGGAAAGCGAATTTATATATCATGTGACTTCTAGCAAGGAGTGGGAAGCTGCTCAGAAAAACAACGAATACAAGCCTGCTGGTTATGATCAAGAAGGTTTTATACATTGCTCAATTGAAAGACAGGTTGCGGGTGTATTAGACAGATTCTATAAGGGTCAAACGGGCTTAGTAAAATTAAAAATAGAAAAGGCAAAGGTTCAAAGACCTGTTTTATTTGAATTGGCCATTGATTTAGATGAATTATTTCCGCATATCTATGGTCCTTTAAATTTAGATAGTGTTGTAGAAGTAATTGATATTCAATAAAAGTGAAACTTAAAATAGCGATATTATTGATTTGTTTGATGCCATTGTTTTCAATGGCACAAAATATCTATTCAAATACGCTCACTACCATTAACTATTTAGATTCTGTAAATATCAAAAAGTACAAAAAGAAAATTGATACCAATAGAATTAAAATTGAAATGAATAGGTTGACAGGTATTGCAAGTTTTTATAGTAGAAATTTAGATGGCACACTTACTTCAACTGGAGAGCGGTATAGAAATAATCGATATACTGCTGCCTGTAATTTATTTAAATTAAATACTTTAGTTAGAGTAACTAATATGCGTAACGGTGCAACTATTTTAGTAAGAATCAACGATAGAATGCATCCAAATATGTTAAGGAAGGGGAGAGTTATAGATTTGAGTGGGGTTGCTGCACATGAGTTAAAAACAAAATCCTCCGGTATTGTTAAAGTTACCGTAGAGGCCATTGGTTATAGTAAAAAAAATCCAGTAAATTAAAAATTTTAATGATGAAAAAAGTGTTCATTTTGATGGCAGGTTTAATGTTGACAAATTTGCTTGTTGCACAAAACCCCAATATTAAAAAAGGGGCAGTAGGTTTTAAGGTATCTTATCTAGATTTTAAGAAAACCAATCTTACCGAAGGTTTAAGTACAGGAGTTCCTGCATTTGGAATACAATATTTTAAAGGAATCAATTCAAAGTTAGATTTCATGACAAATTTGGATCTAGCTTCTATTAAATACCCATATTATACCTCATTAAAAATACCAGCTGCAAAATCAAATCAAACATATGCTGCAATAGATTTTAATTTAAATTTTAAATTAGTAAAAGATGATAAAAAAATAGTGCCTTATTTAACCGCAGGTATTGGTTTAGGTGCAGATGATTTTTCTTATTATTCTGCCTTTGCACCTATAGGTGCAGGTATTCAAATTAAAGCAAAATATGGTTCTTTTGTGAATATAATGAGTACGTATAGAGCAGAAGTTTCATCATTAACAAAGATGCATTATAGCCATGGGATTAGTTATACTCTTCCTATAAAAGGAAGAGATAAAAAAGCAATTACATTACCTCCTGCTCAGATCAAAGTGGATGCAGATGATGATGGGGTATCTGATGGAGATGATGCTTGTCCTAATCAAAAGGGTACTTTAAAGTATAGAGGATGTCCAATTCCAGACACAGATAACGATGGATTAAATGACGAGCAAGATCAATGCCCTTCAACAGAAGGTATTGCTAAATATAAAGGATGTCCAATTCCCGATGCTGATAAAGATGGTATCAATGACGAGCAAGATCAATGTCCAACCACAAAAGGATTAGGAAGATATGAAGGATGTCCAATTCCCGATTCCGACAAAGATGGCATTAATGATGAAGAAGATAAGTGCCCTAATATTGCAGGAATCATTGCAAATAAAGGATGTGTTGATTTACAACCATTTGTAAATACTACAACTGATAAATTAAAATTTGCAGTTGGAAGTAATCAATTATCTAAACAACAAACTAGTATTTTAAATACTTTAGTTCAGTTTATGACTGAAAATGCTACTATTCAGTTATCAATTAATGGGCATACAGATAATACTGGTACATTAAAAGTAAATGAGAAATTATCTCTTGCAAGAGCAAAAGTGGTAATGAATTATTTAATAAAAAAAGGGATAAGTGCTAGTAGATTAACTGCATATGGATTCGCATATAATATGCCAATTGCAGATAATTTAACAAGTAAGGGCAGAGCTTTGAACAGAAGAGTTGATATGATAGTACAATACTAAAATATATTCACTTCTCTTTCTAATTGAATGCCAAACATATTGTTGACTGACTGAATAATTGCTTCAGAGAAATTGTAAATTTCTTTGCCTGTGGCTTGATCGTAATTGACAATCACTAAAGCTTGTTTTTCATAACAGCCAACGGATCCTTGTTTTTTGCCTTTCCAGCCAGCCTGTTCAATTAACCATCCTGCTGCAATTTTATATTCATTATTGGATATGGGGAATGCCACAAGGGTAGGATGATCTTCCTTTATTTTGTTGAAAATTTCATGGTTTACTGTTGGATTTTTAAAAAAGCTTCCAGCATTCCCTAAAATAGAGGGGTCGGGCAATTTATCTGTTCTTATTTCAATGATGGCATTGGATATGTCTTCAATACTTGCTTGTTTGATTTGCTTTTGATGAAGCACCTCTCTAATTACGCCATAGTCAGTATGTAAAGTGGGTTGTTTTTGTAATAGAAATTGTACTTCGGCAATAATATATCTATTTTTTTCTTTTTTAAAGAGGCTATTTCTATAGCTAAATTGACAGGCATCATTATCCAATATAACCCACTGTTTAGTATGGGTATCATATGCAGTGATCTGTTGAATAGTTTCTTTTGCTTCTACTCCGTAAGCGCCAATATTTTGAATAGGTGCTGCACCTACAGTGCCTGGGATCAAACTTAAGTTTTCAATACCACCCCAAGCTTTTTGAACACAATATTTTACTAGTAAGTGCCAGTTTTCTCCAGCATCAACACTTATCAATACCTCTCTGGGCGTTTCTTTTAATAATTGAATTCCTTTCATTTCCATTTTAATGACTAGGCCTTCAAAATCTTTTGTAAACAGAATATTACTTCCTCCTCCAAGTACCAAAAAAGGTTTTTCTTGATGTTCACACCAGCTTATTGCTTCGTCTATCTCATTTTTCCTTTTTATAGTACAGAAATAGTTTGCTGTAGCTTTGCATCCAAAGCTATTGAAAGAAGTTAATGATATATTTTCTTGAATAAGCATTTTCTAATTTGGATCAATATCTAAAACTATTTGTACCGATTTATATCTTGGGTGAACTTGTATTAATTGTAAATAATGTAATAATTGTCTTTTAGCCAAATTCAATTGATCTGCTTTAGGCGATATTTTAATACAAAGTTCCCAAATATATTTATTTCTAATTCTATTAATTACTGGTTGTGCTGGTCCTAAAACAGTCTTTTGAATAGCTGGATCTAAGGAAAGTAAAAAATGGTTACAAGCTTCTTCTGCAGTGGTATTGTCTTTATGTTTAAAAAGGATACTTACCAATCTACTGAAAGGAGGATATGCAAAATGTTTTCTATTTTGAATTTCAAATTCATAAAATTTAAAATAGTCATGTTCTTGCACCATTTTAATGACTGGGTGTTGTACTTGACTCACTTGAATCAATACTTTTCCATGATCGTTTTTTCTACCAGCTCTTCCACTTACCTGTTCCATCATTTGAAAAGCTCTTTCGTTTACCCTATATTGATTAAAATTCAGTAAACTATCAGCATCTACAATACCCACCAAGTCCACATGTTCAAAATCAAGTCCTTTCACTACCATCTGCGTTCCCACTAACACATCAATTTGTCTTTTCTCAAATTGTTGAATTAATTGATCGTGTTCATTTTTACCTTTGATATTGTCTAAATCCATTCTTGCAATTTGAACGTTCGGTAGGGCCTTGCTTAGTTTTTCTTCAATTTGTTCGGTTCCAAAATTCTTTTGTTTGAATTCTTGTTTACCACAAGCTTCACAAGTTTGCACAATAGGGTAACTAGCTCCACAATAATGACAAGACAATAAATTTTTTGCTTTGTGATAGGTAAGTGTTACATCACAATGATGACAATGAGGAATCCATCCACAGGTTTGACAAATCATATAAGGGGCATATCCTCTTCTATTTTGAAATAGAATCACTTGTTTTTTGTTGGCAACCGTTTCTTGTATGGCCTTCAGTAAAGTAGGCGTTAAAACGGCAGTGGCATCTATTTGCTTTTTTGTATCAATTATTTCTATACTAGGTAAACTTCCCTTACTAAAACGTTCACTTAAATATACGTATCCAAATTTCTTTTGCTGGGCGTTATAATAGGTTTCTATACTAGGTGTAGCAGAACCTAAAATTACTTTTGCTCCTAATTGATTGGCATAATATATGGCAGTATCTCTTGCTTGGTATCTAGGTGCGGGATCTTGTTGTTTATAAGATCCATCATGTTCTTCGTCAATAACGATTAGTGATAAGTCTTTATATGGTAAGAACAATGCAGATCTTGCACCTAATACAATTTTAATTTCACCTGTTTTTACTTTGTTCCATATTTCAACTCGTTCGTTGGGATTGAATTTTGAATGATAGATAGCAATATTATTGCCAAAATACATTTTCAATCTTCTAATCATTTGAGCGGTTAAGGCAATTTCGGGGAGCATGTACAATGCCTGTTTGCCAGATGCGATTATATCATTGATAATAGAAACATATAATTGCGTTTTACCACTTCCAGTAATTCCATGCAATAATATAGTCCCATGAGATTGCATTTGTTCTCTCAAACTAGTTAAGCTTGTTTTTTGGGCATCGCTTAACTGAATAGTATCATCGGATGCTATATGCTGGCTATTGACTCTTTCTACTTTTCTTTTCTCTGCGACCAAGATACCTTTTTCAATCAATCCTTTTAGTTGGGCATGATTTGCGTTGGCTTTTTGAAGAAGGTCTTTTTGTAAAACTGTTCCTTCTGTTTTCAGAAGATGTAAATAAGCAAGAAGTAATTGAAGTTGCTTGGGAGCTCTGGTCCATTCGTTCAATAATGGTTCTAAGTTTTCTTCTTTTTTATATTTTGGATTAAGCTGAATAATGATCTCTTCTTTGATAGTGTATTTATCAACCATATTTTCTTGCACTAAACAAATTCCTTTTTGAATCAACTTATTGACAACAGGGTAGACTGATTTTCTATCCAGCAACTTCTGAATTTCTCCTAAATTCAATACTTTTTTAATTTCTAATGCCTCTCTAATGATGTATTCGGCATCAGATAATTGATCAACATCTACTTTAGTGTATTGTTCGTTTAAAATAAATACACTTTCACTTGATATTTTTAAATGACTCGGAATTGCAGCTTGCATCACTTCACCCTCAGTACACAAATAATATTTTGCCATCCATTCCCAGAGTGATAATTGTGCTGGATATACAATAGGCGCCTCATCCAAAATACCCAAAATAGCTTTGGTTTTAAAACCTATATCTTTTTGATGTATGATATTTTTTACAATACCTGCGTATCTTTTATTCGCACCTAAAATCACTTCAACGCGCATGCCTACCATGATTTCTTCCTGAAGTGATTCAGGAATGGACCAAGTATAATTTTTTGGTAATGCTATTGGTATAATAATTTCAGCGAACATGTATTAATTTGATAATGGATAAGTACGGTACCTTCTCATGCCTTCGTCCATCATTTGATACACTTTATCCTTTAAAATGTCAATGTCGTCCATCGTATAGCCATCTACTTTCACGGTGGATAAGTAGACGATTCTATTTTTCCCAGGTGTTAAAGTAAATAAACTTGAATAATGCATTCGATCAACCGCGTCAACCATTAATATGGGTTGTATAGGAATTTGCATTTCAATTGCCAACTTAAAGGCGCCATTATAAAAATTCTTTAATGGCTTTTCTTCCGTCATACTAAAAGTGCCTTCTGGAAAAATAAAGATGGATGTTTTTTTGTACAATGCTGCTTTTAAGTTTCTAAGACTTTTAGCTCTTTTATCTGGGCTGCTTCTATCAACCATAATAACTGCTGCGCGATAAATCCAACCAAAAATGGGGATTTTTGATGATTCAAATTTTCCTAATGGTTTAATGGGTTGGTGTTTTAATTGCACAATAGGAGGGATGTCCATATAAGAATTATGGTTTGCCACAAAAATATGGGGCTTCTTAAAATCGTGCTTGTCTTCAAATATTTCAATATGCCTTATGCCTATTAACATTAAAAAAGCTTTGGACCAATACCTGCAAATCTTATAAACTCGGTTACTTAATTTGCGCTTACTCAATGGAAGCATGAAAAGCATGATGATGACCGATATGATGGTAAGTATTGCAAAAACAATTAGGGCATATATGCAATAAAAGAACTGAATAATGCTAAAAGGAAAATATAAAATGTTTTTGAGCTGTTTCATCAGCCACTAATATACAAAAAAACCTCCCTAATTTTTAGATTAGGGAGGCCTGATTGTTACTAAAAAAACTTACTAACTATAAAACCTGTTTCATTATGCTTTTAATGGATTTCTACCATATTTTTCATCATGCTGAGTGGCGTCTAAACCCAACTCTTCCTCTTCTTCAGATACACGTAATGGTAATAAGAATGCAATGAATTTAAAAATAATAAATGATGAGGTGAAGCTATAGGCAACTACAATGAACATAGCTTTTAATTGAGTAAAGAAAAATGCTGGATTGCCATAAAATAGTCCATCTGCACCAGCTGGGTTTACTGATTTTGACGCAAATACACCAGTTAATAACATGCCTACCATACCACCAATACCGTGACATGGGAAAACATCTAATGTATCATCTACACGAGATAATTTAAAAGCATGACTTAATACATTTGAAATTACCGCACCTACTATTCCAATAAATATACTTTGTGGAATACCCACAAATCCTGCAGCTGGCGTTACAGCAACTAGTCCCACAACAGCGCCGATACAGAATCCTAATACAGATGGTTTTTTACCTTTCATAACATCGAAGAACATCCATGCTAAGCCTGCTGCAGCTGCTGCAGTATTGGTTGTAGCAAAGGCATTTACAGCTAAAGCATTAGCGCCTAATGCTGATCCGGCATTGAATCCAAACCATCCAAACCAAAGTAACCCAGTGCCAATTAATACATATGGAATATTGGCAGGTGGAATTTCTTGGTGTTCTAATTTTGCTCTTCTCTGCTTTAATACAATTGCACCAGCTAATGCAGCACAACCGGCGCTGATATGAACTACTGTTCCACCTGCAAAGTCTAAAGCGCCCATTTTAAATAAGAATCCTGATGGATGCCAAGACCAATGTGCTAAAGGGGCATATACAAAAGTGATAAATAAAACAATAAATAAAATGTAAGAGGTGAATTTAATACGTTCAGCAACTGCACCCACTACTAAGCCTGGTGTAATAATGGCAAACATTAATTGGAACATGGCGAATAGCATTAAAGGAATGGCAAGTGCTGTTCCACCTTGCAAAGCAGGGCTACCATTCGCTACTCCATTAAAAAATAAATGCGACATAGGGTTTCCTATAAAGCCATTGATAGATTCCCCAAAGCTTAGGCTATAACCATAGGTTACCCATATAACTGTCACGATACCAGCAGATACAATGCTCTTAATCATCGTTGAAATAATATTCTTTCTATGTACCATGCCGCCATAAAAAAATGCCAAGCCGGGAGTCATAATAAATACCAATGCTGTTGCCATTAGGATCCATGCAATATCAGCCGAATTATAAGTAATGTCGTCACCTTGAAAGTTGGGAAGTTGTGGAACAAAAAGTGCTAAAACAGCTACTAGGACCAGTAATATAAAGGGGGTTAGTTTTTGTACAACTTGATTTTTCATAAGGAAGCATTAAATATTATAAAATAATATATATTTTAAATATTTATCAAAAATACAATAAAAAATAAGTCAATCTAATATCTGAATATACATATAAAAATATATAATGTGATTTAATTTAATACAAATATTTATCTAAGTTGCTGTTAATTAATTATTTATAATAAAAAATGCCGGTTTTGAAGTGCCGGCATGTGTATAACTTAATATTGCAAAATATGCTTTATCAATGCTATGCAAGTTGAACCAATAAATTTGCATCCTTTGATTCTAACAAAGAGCTTCCTGTAAGGTAGATGTCTACATTTCTTGCACACTCTCTTCCTTCACTAATGGCCCAAACTACCAGAGATTGACCTCTTCGCATATCACCTGCAGTAAATATTTTTGGTACAGAGGTTTGAAAAGCTGTTTCTGTTGCTTTTACATTTCCTCTTTCATCTAACTCAACTCCTAATTCTTCCAAGAGTCCTTTTTGTTGCGGATATAAAAAGCCCATCGCTAAAAATGCAGCTTCACAAGGAATTTCTCTCATGCTACCTTCTTTTTCTTTGAAAGATGCTGGTCTTCCATCTGCAGCACTGCTCCATTCCAAATCTACAATTTGTAATGCTTTTAAATTTCCTTGTTCATCACCAATAAATGCTTTAGTTGCCACTTCCCAAATTCTTTCTACTCCTTCTTCATGAGATGTAGTTGTTTTTAGTAACATAGGGTAGGTAGGCCAAGGCATATAAGCTGCTCTTTCATTTGGAGGTTTTGGGAGTAATTCAAATTGAGTGATAGATGCAGCACCTTGTCTATTAGATGTTCCTACACAGTCACTTCCTGTATCACCTCCACCAATCACCACCACATTTTTACCTGTTGTGATAATTTCTTTTTCATCTATACTAAGATTACTGACTCTTTTATTTTGTTGTTTTAAAAAATCCATAGCAAAGTGAACGCCATTTAGTGCTCTTCCTGGCACTGGCAAATCTCTTGGAATGGTTGAACCACCTGCCAATACAATCCCGTCGTATTCTCTTAAAATATCATTTACTCTTACATTCACTCCAACATTAGCATTGCATTTAAATTCGATACCCTCTTGTTCTAAAATTTGTATTCTTCTCTCCACCACTGTTTTTTCTAATTTAAAATCTGGGATACCAAATCTTAATAATCCACCTGGTTTTGGATCTCTTTCAAAAACGGTTATTGCATGGCCTGCATAATTTAATTGAGCAGCAGCGGCTAATCCAGATGGACCTGATCCAATCACAGCAACTTTTTTCCCAGTTCTTACATTGGGCTTTCTTGGTTTTACAAATCCTTTTTCAAAAGCAATTTCAATAATATGTTTTTCAATTTCTTCAATAGTGACAGCTGGTTGATTGATTCCTAATACACATGCACTTTCGCAAGGTGCAGGACAAATACGACCTGTGAACTCTGGAAAATTATTGGTAGAGATTAATATTTCATAAGCTTCTTTCCATTCTTTCTTATATACCGCATCGTTGAATTCGGGAATAATATTTCCCAAAGGGCAACCGCTATGACAAAAAGGAACACCACAATTCATGCAACGGGCAGATTGTTCGTTTAATTTTTGTTCAGGTAATAATTGAACAAATTCATTATAGTGCTTCTTTCTTTCATCAACTGGTAATTTAGAAGGAAGTTCTCTGGTATATTCTTTAAATCCGGTTGGTTTGCCCATATAAATAAATTCGAATTTGAATAATTTTTTATTACACTATAGCTGTCTTTTTGGCTTGTTGCAATGCTTTTTTGTAATCACGAGGGAATACTTTGATAAAGTGTTTTAATTGATTGTCAAAGTCTGCTAAAATAAATTTAGCTACTGCACTATCTGTGTAATTAAAATGATTTTGAATCAGTTGCTTTAATGAACTGACATCTTCATCTGCAACTGGATCTAAGTCTACCATTTCTTTATTACATAACACATCAAAATCACCTTGTACATTATAAACAAAAGCAATGCCTCCACTCATACCAGCAGCAAAATTCCTACCAGTACTTCCTAAAATCACAGCAGTACCTCCTGTCATGTATTCACATCCATGATCACCTACACCTTCTGTTACCACTGATGCACCTGAATTTCTTACAGCAAATCGCTCACCGGCTTTGCCTCTAATGTATGCTTCGCCGCTAGTAGCACCATAAAATGCAGTGTTGCCAATGATGATATTATTCTCTGCAATAAATCCTGCTTTCTTGTCTGGATATATAATTAAACTAGCTCCACTTAAGCCTTTTCCAAAATAGTCATTTGCGTCACCTTCTAATTCCAAAGTAAGGCCTTTGGTGTTGAATGCGCCGAAGCTTTGTCCAGCGGTACCGGTAAATTTAAAATGGATTGTATCTTTTGGTAATCCTGCTGCTTTATACAATTTAGAAATTTCGTTAGACACAATTGCACCAGTTGTTCTGTCTGTATTTTTAATATTAAAAGAGGCTTTTACTTTTTGTTGTTTTTCCAATGCAGGTTTTGCTGCTTCTAATAATGTCCAATCCAATACATTTGCTAAACCATGATCTTGCCTTTCTGTATGGTATAATCCAACGCTATCTTCTGCGGGTTCTTTGTATAATATACCACTTAAATCAAGGTTCTTAAATTTCCAATGATGGACATTCTTTCGCATGGTTAATGCATCTACTTGACCTACCATCTCATCTACTGTTCTATATCCAAGCTCAGCCATTATTTCACGTAGTTCTTCTGTAATAAATTCAAAGAATGTCACCACATGATCAGGATGACCTTTGAATCTTTTTCTTAATTCAGGATCCTGAGTAGCAACACCTACAGGGCAGGTATTCATATGACACTTGCGCATCATGATACAACCTTCCACCACCAAAGCAGCAGTGGCAACACCCCATTCTTCCGCACCCAATAATGCAGCAATGGCAATATCTCTTCCAGTTTTCATTTGCCCATCCGCTTGAACAACTACACGTGACCTTAATTTATTTTTTACCAGTGTTTGATGCGTTTCTGCTAAACCTAATTCCCATGGCAAGCCTGTATGCTTAATAGAACTTAAAGGTGATGCACCTGTACCTCCATCAAAACCTGCAATTAATACCACATCTGCTTTTGCTTTTGTAACACCTGCTGCAATAGTTCCTACACCTGCTTTAGACACTAATTTTACATTTATTCTCGCAGCTCTATTGGCATTTTTTAAATCGAAAATTAATTGTGATAAATCTTCAATGGAATAAATATCATGATGTGGTGGGGGAGAGATTAATCCAACGCCAGGTGTGGAGTGTCTTGTTCTTCCAATCCAATCGTCTACTTTATCACCTGGTAATTGTCCGCCCTCGCCTGGTTTTGCACCCTGTGCCATTTTAATTTGTAGTTCGTCTGCTTCGGTAAGGTATTCGCTGGTCACACCAAATCTTGCACTAGCCACTTGTTTGATAGCGCTTCTCATAGAATCGCCATTTTCCATTTTTTGATATCTTATGGGATCTTCACCACCTTCTCCTGTGTTACTCTTGCCCCCTAAACGATTCATAGCAATGGCCAGGGTAGTGTGTGCTTCCCAAGAAATTGAGCCAAATGACATGGCGCCTGTTGCAAATCTTTTGTAAATATTAGTGGCAGGTTCTACTTCATCAATAGAAATAGAAGGCCTGCATGGTTTGAAATCTAATAAACTTCTTAATGTATAAGCTTTATCTGTTTGATCATTTACTAATTTTGAATACTTCTTAAAAGTGGTATAATCTTTCGCAGAAGTAGCATGCTGTAAAGCATGGATGGTTTGTGGATTAAACAAATGTGCTTCACCTCTTCTTTTCCATTGATAAATTCCACCCACTGGCAATCTATCCACAGGAGAAGATTTTTGAGCAAATGCTAATTCATGCTTTGCTAAAATTTCCTTTGCAATTTCATCCAATCCCATTCCTTCAATTCTGGATGTGGCTCCAGTGAAATGTCTGTTAACTACTTCTTTATTTAAACCAATGATTTCAAAAATTTGTGCACCTTGGTAGGATTGAAGTGTTGAAATACCCATTTTAGAGAATACTTTGTACAAGCCTTCATTCACCGCCTTGATATAATTTTTCTTTAAGTATTTTTCATCTAGATCTGTTTTGATTTGCTCATTCAACTTCATATCTCTTATACTAGATAAAGCTAAATAAGGATTGATGGCAGTGGCGCCAAATCCAATCAAACAAGCATAATGGTGCACTTCCCAAACATCACCTGCTTCAACAATAATGCCAACTTTACCTCTTAAACCTTTTCTGATCAAGTGGTGATGCACTGTAGAACAAGCCAGTAAGCTAGGGATTGCTGCATGTTCTGAATCAATAGATCTATCTGTTAATACAATGACTTCAAATCCATCTTCCACTGCATCTACTGCATATCTACATAATCTATCTAAGCCTTTTTTAAGAGAACCTTCTTTTCCATCCGCTCTAAAATAACATTGCAAAGTTTTTGCTTGAAAAATTCCAGTATCAATACTTCTAATTTTTTCTAATTCATGGTTATTTAAAATAGGATGTTTTAAGGCAACACAGTGAGATGCCATTGGATCTTCAATCAATAAGCTTCCTTGACTTCCCACAAAAGTAGCCAATGACATCACCATCCTTTCTCGAATAGGATCAATAGGTGGATTGGTAACTTGTGCGAATAATTGTTTAAAGTAACTAGTAATATGTTGTGGTTGATCACTCAACACAGCTAATGGAGTATCTGTACCCATGGAGCCAATAGGTTCTTTTCCCTCTATACACATAGGAGCAATAATCGTTTCCAAATCTTCTTTAGAATAACCAAATGCTTTTTGGTATTTAAAAATTTGATCATGCTCTAAATGGGTGAATTGAATTCTTGGTTCAGGTAATTCTTCTAAACGAATTTTATATTTATTCAACCAATCTGCATAAGGTTGCTTACTACAAATAGATTGTTTTAGTTCATCATCACTAATAATTCTACCAGCTTCCATATCTACTACAAACATTTTACCTGGCTGAAGTCTTCCTTTTTCAATTATAGTAGCTTGATCAATGGGTAAAGCGCCCGTTTCGGATGCCATGATCACTCTGTCGTCATTGGTAACACAATATCTTGAAGGTCTTAAACCATTTCTATCCAAAGTAGCACCAATCATTTTTCCGTTGGTGAATGAAATAGATGCTGGGCCATCCCATGCTTCCATAATAGCAGCATGAAATTCATAAAAAGCTTTTTTGACTGGATCCATTAAATCATTACCATCCCATGCTTCTGGAATTAACATCATCATTACATGTGGCAAACTTCTTCCAGATAAGGTCAATAATTCAATCACATTATCTAAACACGCACTATCAGATTGCCCAGGTGTTACCACAGGCAATACCATGTCTAATTCTTCTTTACTGAAAAAAGGAGAAAAGAAACTTGATTCATTAGAGCGAAGCCAGTTTAAGTTTCCTTGTAGTGTGTTAATTTCTCCGTTATGTGCAATATAGCGGAAAGGTTGTGCCAATTTCCAAGAAGGGAAAGTATTGGTGGCAAAACGAGAGTGCACCAAACCAAAAGCAGTAACTACTCTTTTGTCACTTAAGTCTGGGAAGTATACTCTTACCTGATGTGATGTTAATTGGCCTTTGTATACAATTACATTTTGAGAAAGCGAAGTCATATAAAAATCTATAGCGCCTTTCTTAATGGTATTGTTAATTGTATGAGATGCGTAACTTTTTAATATAAATAATTTGCGTTCAAAGGATTCTGCATCAGTAATTAAATCTGGTCTTTTTACAAAAACTTGCTCCATTATAGGCTCAACACTTAATGCTGTGGGTCCAATAGTTTCTTTATTTACAGGAACCTTTCTGTATCCAATAATTTCTATTCCTAATTTTTCTGCTGCAGTACTAAATATTTCTTTGCATTCTTCCATGACCCCTTTTTCAGTGGGGAAGAAAATAAAGCCAACGCCATATTCGCCATATTTGGGCAAATGAATGGCTTGTTTAGCTAATTCATCAAAGAAAAATTGATGTGGAATTTGTATCATGATACCTGCTCCATCTCCAGTATTCACTTCACTTCCACTTGCACCACGGTGCTCCATATTTTCTAAAATAGTGAGCGCTTCTCCAACATTTTGGTGTGACTTTATACCTTTTATACTTGCAACAAAACCAATACCACAAGCGTCGTGTTCATAAGCAGGGTCATACAATCCCAATGGCTTTGTTTCTATCATGCTCTTCTTCAATTAGATTTAACGGATTATTTTTTTACAGTCGATCTGTTGAAAATTACGAAATAATACTAATTTTTAAGAGATATTGTTCAATAAAATTATCAACCATTTAAACTTTTCTAAACAATTAAAATTATGTTTAGAAAATATCAAATAACGAACGTTCGCATTTTATTTAAATTAAATAAAATCAAATTGTATCAATGCGAATAGATGGTGCAAAGCTTGGAGCAACAATTGTTTTGTCTTTTGGGAATATGCCAAATAAAGAACTACCTGAGCCACTCATGCTTGCATAAATTGCCCCTTCTTGGTAGAGGTATTCTTTTAAAGAAGCTAATAAAGGATGTGCTTTAAAGATAGGTGCTTCAAAATCGTTGATTAATTCATCTTTCCAAGTATGAATATCTTGTTGCACAATAGTTGCAATGGAATTTGATTTTTTATGGGGGTTTAATTGTCCAAATGCCCATGCAGTAGAAACATGAATGCCGGGATGCACTAAAACCACCGAGTACTTACTTAAATCACATTGAATGGGCTCTAGTATTTCTCCTCTTCCTTTTGCAAGACAAGGGTTATCATAGACAAAGAATGGACAATCACTTCCTAATTGTGCAGCGAGTGAAACCAATTCTTTTTGATCTAATGCTAAATTAAATAATTGGTTCATTATTTTCAACACTGCAGTTGCATCGCTGGAACCTCCGCCCAGACCTGCTCCCATTGGAATATGTTTATGTAAATGAATTTGGGTGGCAGGTATATGAGGGAACTTATTTTTTAATAATTGATAAGCTTTTATACATAAATTATTATTGTCATCACCTGGAACTGGAATACCCGAATGAGAGAATTGAATTGCTTCAGTTGTATTTTCTGAAATACAAACTTCTACCATATCTTGTAATTGAACAGGATAGAATACGGTTTCTAATTCGTGGTATCCATCCGTTCTTTTTTCAATGATGGATAAGCCTAAATTAATTTTACAATGTGGAAATTGAATCATGCGCTTTATTTCTTGGGTGCATTGCGCTTAGCGATTTCATCTCGAATATCAATTGCTTTGATATAATCTTCTTGTTCTAATACTTCGTTTAATAAATCATTTAATTCACTCAGTGTTAAACTAGCTAAATCATTTTCTTTTTTCGTAGTACTTGTCTCTATAGGTTGGGCTGCTTCACCTTGTATTTGTTCACTTGCAACACCTGCTTGATCTAAAATATTTTCATAAACATAAATCGGGCATCCAAATCTCACTGCCAATGCCAACGCATCACTTGTTCTGCTATCAATTTCAATAGTATCATTGGCTGTAAAGCAAACTAGTTTAGAATAAAATATGCCTTCTTGCAAATCGCAGATATATACTTCTTGCAAAGCAATATCAAATGAAGTCATGAAATTTTTCATTAAATCATGTGTGAGTGGGCGAGAGGGATGCATATTCTCAAGTGCAACTGCAATGGCCTGCGCTTCAAAGCCACCTATTACAATAGGAAGCCTTCTGGAGCCACCCACTTCTCCTAAGATCACCGCATAAGAATTGGACTGCGTGATACTATGAGATAATGCAACAATTTCTAATTCTATTTTCTGCATACAAATTAACGCTACCCAAAGTTACATGAATTTATTATGCGCTTGCCTTAGATTTTAATATTGCTGCAGTGAGTGCTGGCACTACTTCAAATGCGTCTCCCACCACGCCATAGTCTGCTGCTTTGAAGAAAGGTGCTTCTGGATCTTTATTGATTACCACAATTGTTTTACTTCTATTTACACCAGCCAAATGTTGGATAGCCCCTGAGATACCAATAGCTATATATAAGTTAGGTGCAATTTGATAACCCGTTTGGCCTACATGCTCGTGGTGTGGTCTCCAATCTGAATCAGACACTGGTCTGCTACATGCTGTAGATGCACCCAATGCTTTTGCTAGGTCTAACAAAACGCCCCAGTTTTCAGGTCCTTTTAAACCTCTACCTCCACTTACCACAAGGGTTGCTTCAGTTAATGGGATTTCCCCTTGTACTTTATTTAGGGAAGTGATTTTTATACTTGAAGTAGGTACCGATACAGCCAATGTTTCAAGGGTTGCAGTTCCTTCTGTACTTTGAGTCCCAAAACTATTTTGATTGATGGTAATAACTTTAATTGGAGTATCTATTTTAATTGATGCAAATGCTTTTCCAGAAAAAACAGTTTTAGTCACTACAAAACCATTATCTGTTTTAGGAAGTGCACTCGCTCCAGTAACAATACCCGCATTTAATTTTACAGCAACTGCAGGTGCAATAGCTTTACCATTGGTATTATGTGCGAAAACAATTACATCGGCGCCAGCCAGTTTAACTGCTTCAGCTGTCACAGTTGCATTCACTCTTGCGTCAAAATGATTTAAACTTTCATTAGCTACCTGATGCACTTTAGTAACACCATATTTTCCTAATTGACTTAGGTCTTCTTTTACGGTACCTAAAATAATGGCTTCCGCATTGGTGCCCATTTGTTTTGCTAAAGCTGCTCCATAAGAGATAGCTTCTAAAGATGCTTTTTTTACTTCTTGATCTGCTTGATCTATATATATTAATACCATAGTTCTATGATTAAAAGGGATTGATTAAATAACTTTTGCTTCTTCTTTCAATAATTTTACTAATTCATCCATTTGTGTTGGATCAATTAATTTTACACCAGATTTTGCTGCTGGTAAATCAAATTGTTGAATAGTGGTAGTGGCAGTTTGAATAGAAGCTTCTACCACTTTTAAAGGCTTAGTTCTTGCAGCCATAATACCTCTCATATTGGGAATTCTTTGTTCTGCCATACCTTTTTGACAACTTACAATTATTGGTAAATTGCTTTCAGCTGTTTCTTCACCACCATCTATTTCTCTTGTTACTATGGCTTTGGTACCGTCTATTTCTAATTTAGTTGCTGCAGCAATATAGTTTTGATCTAACAATGCACATAACATAGATCCGATACTTGCACTATTGTAATCAATGGTTTCTTTTCCAGTTAAAATCAAATCATAAGCTCCTTCTTTTGCAATGGCAGCAATTTCCTGAGCAACCACCATGGAGTCACTGCTTGTATTATTAACTCTTATAGCTTCATCTCCACCTAATGCCAAAGCTTTACGAATGATTGGTTCAGCATCTGCTGCTCCTACAGTAACTAAGTGAATGATCACATTGGCATCTTTTTCTTTTAACTCAATGGCTCTAACTAAAGAATACCATTCGTCATAAGGGTTGATAATCCATTGCACACCGTTTTCATCAAACTTTGTATTACCTTCGGTAAATGCAATTTTGGCTGTAGTGTCTGGTGTTTTACTAATGCAAACGAGCACCTTCATAATAGTGAATTTTGTGTTTTATCAATATTAGTTGTTTATGCAACTAATGCAAATATAAGGTAGTTTTTTACTATCCAAAGTGCAAAAATATGTTAAGATGACTCGAATAGAAAGAATTATTGAATTTTTAAATCAACAACCTAAGGATAACTTCTTAAGACATGCATTGGCGTTGGAATACATCAAGATTGGGGAGCCTCTAAAAGCTAAGGATTTGTTCATCGAAATATTGACTGAGTTTCCAGATTATATTGGATCATACTATCATTTGGCAAAGTGCTTGGTGGATTTACAAGAAGTAGCAGCTGCAATAAGTTGGTATGAAAAGGGTATGGCGGCCGCTAAATTGGCCAAAGAGGATCATGCTTATAGAGAGCTTTTAGCCGCTTATGAAGATTTAGTGTATTAAGTTAGACGATCGTTTAACTTTTTATCAATTAAATGAAAAAAATCTTCAGGTTTATAGGTTCTCCAATTATCAAATTCCATTAACTCTATATATCTGTTTAATTTTTTCAGTAAAAAATCATGCTGGGAAGCTTTGTGAAAATTCACCATCACAGCCCAGCCATCTTCGTCAGCTAATTCTTCATACAATTCTTCATAATAGTCTTTGTCTCCATTGTGAAAATTGAAGACACTTTCTGTAATTAAAATAAACTTATAGATTCCTTCATCCATTAGCTTTTCTAAAACCTCTCTTTTGAATGTCATAATATCATTTTCAATCGCATCATTCCATTCGCCAATCATTTCAATGATGGCAAATCCCAATTCGTAGTCTGCGTAAATGATTTTAACATACAATGTCTTGCTGCCAATCGAATCCCATTGTGGATGGATATAATAATTATAAACCGTCTGAGAAAATTCAAATTCGCTATAGGTTTGTCCAAAAAACGGAGATCTAGCATCTTCTTCAGCAGTATATAAATGTCTCCAATGATAATAAGGTTCAATGTCGTGCATACAATGCTACTAATGCTTGTTGTGATAAGCTAATAAACCCTCACTTGGGGTTTTCATGATTTTTCCTAATTCAAATTCATAGGTATGTGCCAATTGTTTTAATACATCTTTAAAACCATAAGCTACACTGCCTACAAAATGAATAGGGTACAACCATGATTCATTTAATTTATTCAAGTGGGTAAAGAAAAAATCATTTAATCCATCTTCAATAATATTTTCAATCATATAATGGCCTCTGTTGTCTACTAAAAACTCTGTGAACTGTGCAATATATCTATTAGGTAAAGGTTCTTTGTATACTTTGTTTAAAATACTTGATTTATCGGTCTTGTACTTTTGTTCAAAAGCATTCATCAAATCCTCGTCAAAAGTTTTATATAAATAATATTGCAATATTTTTTTTCCTAAATAGGTTCCACTTCCTTCATCCCCTAAAACATATCCCAAACCAGGGCTATTCTTTATAATTTTTTTACCATTATAAAAACCAGCGTTAGAGCCAGTACCTAAAATACAAGCTACTCCTTTTTGGTCCATGCAAGCAGCTCTCGCAATAGCCATTAAATCGGTTTGAATATCTAAACTAGCTTTATGAAATACTTTTTTTAAAGCTTTTTTTAAGGCTTGTACATTGCTTGGATTGCTTAAGCCAGTTCCATAAAAATAAACATTCTTCATTAGGCTACAATCTACTTTCTTATCAAATGCTTTCTGAATAATTTGTATTATTTCATCTGTGCTTAAGAAATAGGGGCTTATTCCAATAGTGGTAATGGTCTTTTTCTTGTTTTGTTGAACAATAGTCCATTGACATTTGGTAGCTCCACTATCAGCTATAATAAAGTTGTTTTTCATGTTGATTGATCTCAAGGTGAAATTAGCATATTTTAAGCTTTAATTCATGTAATTTTGTGTTAACATAATATCATGAAAGAAAATCTATCTTCTAATTGGCATAAGCCAATTCTATATGCCCTTATTTTAATCGTAGGCATGGTTATTGGAAATTTTACTAAAGGTCATTTTTCCTTTGATGCATTCAATCAACCAGCTACAACACCTATTGAAGAAATCATGGAGATTGCTCGTTCTAAATATGTAGATAGTTTGCCCGCAGATAGTTTATCAGTTAAATTAATTGAAGAATACCTTGCACATTTAGATCCACATTCAGTTTATATTCCACCAACAGATTTAGTGGAAGTGAATGAGCAATTAGGAACGAATTATAGAGGTATTGGTATTGAATTTAAAAAACATAAAGATAGTGTTGTAGTGACCTATGTTATTCCTGAGGGTCCTTCCGCCAAAGCGGGTTTAGAAATAGGAGATATTTTATTGAAAGCAGATGATACCCTTCAGATTTCAGGAAAAAAATGGGACAGTGAAGAAATCAGAAAAAGAATCAAAGGCCCAGAAAGTTCTACCGTTAAATTAGAGCTATTAAGAGGAGGAAAAAAAATGATTAAGAATGTAGTTAGAGGGAATGTTCCAGTGGGTTCTATTGAAGCTGGTTATTTGATGAATGATACTACTGGATATATAAGAATTGATAAATTTTCGGATAGAACTTATGAAGGATTTATGCAAGCCTTGGATCCAATGGTTCAAAAAGGTATCAAAGCATTAGTGATTGATCTTAGAGGGAATGGTGGAGGATTATTGTCTGAGGCAGTGGCCATTGCAGATGAATTAATAAGCGGGAATAAGTTAATCGTATATACAGAAGGATTGCATGCTCCTAGAGTGGATTATACCACTAAAAGGGAAGGATTATTTGAGCAAGGAAAAGTATTTGTTTTAATGGATGAGGGTTCTGCATCAGCAAGTGAAGTGTTAGCAGGTGCACTACAAGATTGGGATAGAGCAAAAATTATTGGAAGAACTAGTTTTGGAAAAGGATTAGTGCAACAGCAATTTAGATTGTCTAATGGTGGTGCATTGAGATTAACCACAGCAAAATATTATTCTCCATTAGGAAGAAATATCCAAAGGTCTTATGCCAATGGTAAGTTAGCATATGAACATGATTTTTATAATCGTTTAAATGCAGATGCAATGGGAACACCCGATTCTTCACAAAAAGGGAAGGCATATAAAACTCCCAAAGGACATATCGTTTATGGAGGTGGAGGAATTTATCCAGATCAATGGATGCCAATACATGGTATTTATTCAGATTCCAATTACATAAAAATATGGGAACAAGATGTATTGGATCAATTTTGTTTGAATTGGTATCTACAACATAAAAAGGATTTTGCTGGATTCAAGACAGAAGAAGATTTTTTAAAGACTTATGGTAATATAGATTGGTATACATTGATTAAAAATGATGCAAATCCAGCTCAAAAAACTTTTATAGGTAAGCTTGAAAAGGATAAGCAATTTATAAAAGCAGTCATTTTGGCTAATTTGGCCAGGTATAAATGGTACAAACAAGGGTATTTTAAAGTTTTCAATAGTTTAGACCCTGTAATGCAAAACATGACATTTGTCATGAACTAGTATGAGTTAACTTATTGGAGTGGTGGCTAAGAACTAATTTATTTTCAACATATTTTTATATTGTAAAAAATTAAATATGATAAATTAACCAATAATTTGTCTAAAAATTGCTAATTTTAGGTTATAAATATAATATACAAATTAATTTATATATTAATAAATAATAAGCCTAATGCTATTGTAATATTTAAAATAATGAAATTATAAGTTGTACATTTTTTTGGATTTAGTTTATTAAGCAAGCAATCGTTAATCGGGCCCCATTTCTATGGGGCCCTCTTTATTTTCAAGATTTATTCAAATATTTACTTACTTTCAAAGAACAAAGCTTCTTATATGAAAACTAAAATCTTGGTTGTATCTATACTTACTCTATTTATCTCTAGTAAGTTGGTTTATTCTCAAAAAACGAATCAATCCGGTGCAGTAAGAGTAGTCGTTGCAGGCACATCTCATGGTCATTCAGGATGGATTTTAGATAAAGCCAAGTCTGAAGAAATGGAGATAGTGGGAATTTATGAACCCGATAAAGCATTGGCAAAGAAGCATGCAATTAAATACCATTTAGATCCTGCTTTATTTTATACCGATTTGAACACTGTGTTGGATCTTAAAAAACCTGAAGCTGTTCTTGCTTTTGGTTCTATCAAAGAGCATTTATATGTTACTCAGGTTGCTGCCCCAAAAGGAATTCATATTATGGTGGAGAAACCCTTGGGAGCTACATTAGAAGATGCATTAATTATGAAGTCAATTGCAGACAAACATAAAGTAATGCTTTTGACCAATTTTGAAACTTCTTGGTATCCTAGTACCTATGAAACTTTTAGAATGATTAAGGATAGTAATTATGTTGGTCAAATAAGAAAGGTGGTATTCCATCATGGACATCAAGGTCCAAGAGAAATTGGCGTTGGGGACGAATTTTTTAATTGGTTAACTGATCCTGTAAAAAATGGGGGAGGTGCCATTGTAGATTTTGGTTGCTATGGTGCAAATTTAATTACTTACTTAATGAAGGGTCAGTTGCCTGTATCTATAACAGCTGTAACGAATCAATTTAAGCCAGGATTATATCCTCGTGTGGATGATGATGCAACTATTGTGTTGAATTATCCAAAAACCCAAGCCATTATTCAGGCTTCATGGAATTGGACATTTAGTAGAAAAGATATGGAAGTATATGGGGATAGTGCATATATAGTAGCAGTGAATGCTAATAAAATGAGATTAAGAAATAAAGAATCTTTGCCAGAATATGAAAAGTGGGTTACAGAAAAAGATATTCATGTATATACCAATCCATTTTCTTATTTGCATGCAGTATTAAGAGGAAAAGAAAAAGTAGAGCCTTTTGGACTCTACTCTCTTGAAAATAATTTAATGGTCAATAAAATTTTAGAAGCTGCAAAGCAATCTGCTGCAACTGGTAAAACTGTTTTAATGCATTAGTCTTTCCAGCGCCATTCACCTGCAATAGTTAATGGTTCTTTTAAATTATTCTTGATTAAAAACAATCTTGTTTCTTCATCAGTGAAATGCTTTGCTTTTAATTCTTTTGAATCAGCCACGCCGTATAATAACATGGTATTAAAACGAACTGTATTTCTCATACCCTTATCTTCCACTAAACTAAATACATCACAGTCTGCATGATAGCATGGGCCTGCACCTTTTGGCAAGGAGCCACCTGCGCCACCACCCGTAGGAACGCCATGTAACATAAATGGTTGATGATCGCTATGTAATCCAGCGCCCACAGAAAAAGTATTTTTAAAATTACTATCTAATTGATTGGCAATTTTCCCAATCGATTCAAATAATTCTTTACTATCTGCGTCGCTCGTATGGTATCCCTTTGGATCATTGGTCATATCATAATTTAACATGTATCTAATTTGATCAATGCTTTTATCTTTGATAGCTTCATCCACATATGCCCTAGATCCTAATAATCCTTCTTCTTCTCCCATGAACATCACAAAATCGATGGTTCTTGCAGGTTGAAGCTTTAAAGCTTTAAATGTTCTAGCCATATCCAATACAGAGAAAGAACCAATTCCATTATCCATAGCTCCAGTAGCTAAATCCCAGCTATCCAAATGTCCACCAACCACAATTTTTTCTTTAGCAATACTAGTACCGTTGATAGTTGCAATTACATTTCTAGCTTTGATTAAACCTGAGTTGTTGGTCATTTGAATATGACTATACAATGGGCCCTTTTGTATTTGTGCTTTTAATTCCATACCATCTTCTTTACCAACACAAACAGCAGGAATCGGAATTAATTTTCCTGTAACAGATGCTGTGCCGGTTAATAGAACGCCGTTGGCTGCAGTATTAATAACAATAATTCCTTTTGCTCCATATTTTGTAGCAATAGCGGTCTTTTCTGAACGGTGTAAACTAGGAGTCCCTGCTTTTGAGCCAGGTAGAGTGCCTAAATACACCAAAGCGATTTTTCCTTTTACTTTATCTGGAGCAGCTTGGTAATCATCTTCCACGCCATTGCCCATATCCACTACTTCTAATTGAATGTCACTAGCCACTGGCGAGTGTGCCAATGAAACAGATTTGTAAGTTTTTAATTGATCCATACTTGAACCTATTTCTACTTTCAAAGTTCCTCTGCTCCAACTTTCTACTTCGAAGGGTTGATAACGAACATTGCTAAAACCATATGACTTCAATAAATTATAAGCAAAGTCTTCTGCTTTTTTGCCATTTTCGGAACCAGTTAATCTATGACCAATGGTTTCTGAAGCAATCTTTAAAGAGTTATATGCATTGGAATGTTCAAGTACTTCTTTGTTGATTTTTCCAAAAATGGAATTCCATTCTTGTTTTGCTTGAGCAGTACTATTATTTGCTAATCCAATACATAATAGACTCAATAGGCCAATTGTTTTTCTCATAGTTGTTTTATTAGACCCTAATTTATTTAAAAAAGGGCAAATCAAGCATAGTTTTAATAGTATATTTACCTAATAAATCTTGATTATAATATGGCTAGGCAAGCTTCTCTTTCTATTGGCACTATTTTGTTTACAATATTGTATTTATTGGTTCATTTTATCCCAGATTTAGGTGGGGCGGATGTGATGGGCGCGCAGTGGTTGTATTCAAGTGCATTGGATTTGGTAGTACTTGGGTATATTTTTTTCAATAAATCAACTTATTCAGAAGCGATTCAAGCAATTTATAGCTACAAGTTCACGCTGGTATTTAGTGCTTTAGTTATCTGGGCAATGGGCTCTTATTTTTATGCACTCAACCCAACCGAGACATTGGTTACCCTGGCAAGATTAATAACCACTTATATTATTTTCATCAATGTCTCTATTTTATTTTATAAACAAGACATAGAAAAGGTATTTAATATCGTTGCATATATTGTTGGATTTATTTTATTGTATGATGCTATTTATGTGATTTCGACATTTAATAATAATGTTAAAACCAATTTTGATCCAAGTATAGGAAGTATTACTGGTAATCATGGGAATAAGAATGTGATGGCAGCTAGCTTATTGATTAAATTTCCTTTTATTGTTTGGATAATTGTAAGAAGTAAAATTTTAGTAAGAGTTTTGTGTTCATTTGTTTTGTTGCTTGGTACAATTGCTTTATTCCTTTTAAGTACTAGATCTACTTTTGTTGGACTTGCTATTATCATCATCCTTTTCGCAGCAACAACCTTCTATTTCAGAGACAAAAAAGATATTAAAGAATCATTGGGGAGAATGTTATTTTTTGTTCTTCCAGTGGTGGTAGCTTTTTTTATATCCAATTTAATTATTGCAAATGCTACAGATACTGCAGAAGAATCCATTATGAATGGTGCAGTAACAGCAAGAATTCAGTCTATCAAATTAGAGAACAATGCCTCAAGTGGTCGTTTACACTTATGGGAAGGTGCTATTGATTATGCGACCAAACATCCATTTATGGGGGCTGGGTATGGTAACTGGAAATTAGCCTCCATACCTTATGAGAAAGAGTATACTAACGATTTATTTGTGCCTTACCATTCTCATAATGATTTCTTAGAAATGTTTGCAGATTTGGGTATTGTAGGCGGGCTTTGTTTTGGTTTGATGTTTTTATTGTTCCCGATCTATGCTTTTACTATTTGGAGAAATAAAGTTGCAAAAGCATTTCATCTTCCTGCAACCATCAGTTTTATGGCGGTTACTTGTTATGCAGTGGATGCTTTTTTGAACTTTCCTGCAGAGAGAACAGCTATGCAAACCATGTTGGCTATATCTGCAGCTTTGGTTTGGATACCATTTGGCCATTTAAAGTCAACGACTCTTCTTTCAAAAAAGAGCTGGTTGCCAATGGTGTATTTGGTACTTGCAATTTCACTAGTACTTCCATCTATTTATATTGCAAAACTTACTTATGATTCCTTAAAGGTGCAGAAATATGTAATGGGAGAAATTGATGCTGATCCTAAAATGGATTTAAATGAAGTGAAAGAAGGCTTACCTTCTATTCCTAATTTATCTACCTCTACACTTCCTATTCCTGCTTTAATAGCTAGATACGAATTTAGAGATAAGCACTATGATGAAGCCCTTCGATTATTAAGAGAGAGTGATTATGTAAACCCTAGTTTACACTACAACGATTTTATAAGAACAGCAGTATTTGCTGCACAACAAAAATTTGATAGTGTATCTTATTATGCAAAGAGGGCTTTTTATAATTGGCCAAGAGCAACCAGTTATTATAAGAATGTGATTTTTGCAGCAGCTAAGCAAAAAGATACTGTTGAAATTCAAAAAGCATTTAATTTATATAATAAGTATAGACCTAGTGGGGAAGCTTGGAATCAATACTTATTGGGTATGTATGAGGTTAAGAATGGTACAGACGCGCATTTAAATAGCTTATTGGATAGCGCCATAAAAACTTACCCAGCTGATTCGGCTTTATTTAAAAACGTGATAAGTGTTTTTGCAAGATCTGGGAATCTGGCTTTAAAGAATACGGTTATAGTGGATTATGCAGCACAAGGAACACAAGCTTTTATGAAAGGCAATTATACTAAAGCAGCACAATCCTATATAAAGGCCATCGCATCTGATCCCAATAATTACACACATTACGAAAATGCAGGAATATGCTATTATACTGCTAAAGATTTTAAAAATGCTGTTATCTATTTTGACAAAGCAATAAAGTTCCCAACAGCAAATACTGGCAAGTCTGAATTTTTTATGGCCATGAGTTTTATTGCATTAAATAATAAGCCCAAAGCTTGTGAGTCTTTATATGCTGCTAAGTCAAAAAATTATGCAGGCGTAGATACTTATATATCACAAAATTGTAAATAATACCCAATGAAAAACCATTTCAACAAAATCATCTTGCTGTTTTCTGTATTTATGTTTCTTCAATACCATTCAAATGCACAAGATAAAATGCCTCAAATCTTACAACATTTTCAGGCAGACAAAGGATCATTAGAGCGATTTTATGTAATCGATATGTCTCCAGAGAAAAGAGGTAGAATGATTTCTTTTTATAAAGAGTATTTAGGTAAAATAAAAGACTTGTCTTTTAAGTCTTTGTCTCAGTCTGATAAAGTAGATTATTTATTATTTAAAAATCAATTAGAGGCTAACCTGAATGATCTAAGTATAGAAGAAACTAATTATCAATCTTCTAAAAATTGGGTAGATTTTGCTTCTATCATTTATACGCAAGAGCAATCAAGAAGAAGAGGAGCGAATATCAATGCTGAACAAACGGCTTTGAGTTGGAATAAGTTGAGTAAAGAGATCCAACAAAAAATATCAGAGCTGAACCGATCAGCTAATATTGCTAAAGCATCTTCAATGCATATCAATAGAACTATCAGAGGGTATAAAAAAGCTATCAAGTCAATCAATGATTTTTACAATGGCTATGACCCAATGTATAGTTGGTGGACTGCTCAATCTTTCAAGAAATTAGATAGTTCTTTGGATGTATATCAGCAAGCTATTGTAAAAAAGACGGATGCATCTTCTAATCAAAAAGCAGATCAATCGGGTATTGTGGGAAATCCCATTGGCGCTGAAGCTATTGAGACTTCTTTGCACAATGCTTTTATTCCATACAATGCACAAGAGTTGATTAAAATAGCGGAGAAAGAATTTGCATGGTGTGATAAAGAGATGTTAAGAGCTTCCAGAGAATTAGGGTTTGGAGACAATTGGAAAGCTGCATTAGAAAAAGTGAAAAATACTTATGTGCCTGTGGGTAAGCAACCTGAAATGATTATGGATTTATACAATCAATCTATTGATTTTATCAAGAAAAACGATATGATCACCATACCGCCATTGGCAGAAGAAACTTGGAGAATGATTATGATGACTCCAAAGCAACAATTGGTGAGTCCCTTCTTTCTAGGTGGAGAAACTTTAATGATTTCTTATCCAACAGATGAAATGGATGATGATGCTAAATTGATGAGTATGAGAGGTAATAATCCTCACTTCTCTAGATCAACTGTACATCATGAATTAATTGCAGGTCATCATTTAGAAGGTTTCATGAATGATCGTTATAAAAGCTATAGAAGCTTTGAAACACCATTTTGGACAGAAGGTTGGTCATTGTATTGGGAATTTGAATTGTGGGATAAGGGATTCCCAAGAAATGCAGAAGATAGAATTGGCATGTTGTTTTGGAGAATGCATAGATGTGCTAGAATTATCTTCTCTTTAAATTATCATTTAGAAAAATGGTCTCCACAAGAGTGTATTGATTTCTTAGTAGATAGAGTAGGTCATGAGAGAGCAAATGCCGAGGGAGAAGTGAGAAGATCTTTCACAGGAGGATATGGACCTTTATACCAATTAGCCTATATGATTGGTGCATTGCAAATTAGGGCATTAAAAGACGAAGTGGTAGGTTCTGGAAAAATGTCGTTGAAGCAATTCAATGATGCAGTGATGAAAGAGAATAATATGCCTATAGAGATGCTAAGAGCTTTATTATTAAAATCTCCACTGACCGAGGATTACAAGAGTCAATGGAGATTTTACAAATACTAGATTAATGTCTTCCTACTAAATGAAGACTGGTTTGTCTTCCATCAATATAGTAGAAATTTTTTCCATCGAAATGTCCGTTTTGTTCTAACATAAAACGGACATTTTTATTCCATTCTTTGATGAACACAGAAGCGTTTAATTCAATAGAATAACAAGTGTTTTTGTACATTGGGTAATCACCACTTCCTGGCACCCCATTTTGCATATCCCACATACCAATGGCTGGTCCGGCTGCATGTCCATAGTATCCAATAGGGTGGGTATAAATGCTTGCAACAATGTTTTCTGCTTTAGCTTGATCTAATGAAGCCTTTAAGATTTCGTTACCTGTACTAAATTCTCTAAAATTATTTGTTAAAATATCTTGTAATCTATTAGCTGTTTTTAAGCCTTCTTTTAAATAGGCAGGAGCATCTGTTTCAGTAGGTTTTAATACATAGGCATGCTCTTGTATATCTGAGTTTAAGCGTAAATACTTGATACCAAAATCTACATGTAATAAATCACCAGCTTGAATAGTAGGGTTATTATTTAATTCTCTAGAAAAAGTTTTTAAATGATCAAAGTTTACAGAGTCATTTCTTTGAACATCCACAGAAGGATGAAACCAAGTTTCTAATCCCATGTTATTTAGTTTTTGTCTAAACCACCAAACTAAATCATCTGTGGTAGTAACTCCTGGAGTAATTACTTTACTGCTAAATCCTTCTTCAATAATTTTATGGGTGATACTATTTACTTGCGTATAGAACTCCATTTCTCTTTGGGTTCTGGTTTCTAACCAAGACACGCCTAAATTGGAGGCAGATACAAATGCAGCACCTTTAGGAAGTTTTACTGCTTTAGTTAACTCTTGATAGTCCGTTAGATCTAACCCATCGGCGTGGCCAAAATCTGTAGAATAGTTTATGCCAATTCTAGTAGGTTGTAGTGTATTGACAATTTGATTTAATTGTTCCCATTGATTAGGAAATTTAGCCTGATCCCATGCTGCTTCGATAGTATTACCCACTTTATATCTTGCTACTGCTAGTTTTTTATACTGTTTAGTTTGTGGGTTATAATAAAATACAATGATGGTTCTTCTTCTTGCACTCAGCCAAGTTGCAGGTAGCATGGTTTTAATGATAGGGTCTTCGTTGTATTCACGAGACACAATGATCCACATATCAATTTTATGCTTTTCCATTAAACTAGGTAATAAATGATTGATACGGTCGTCCAACACCTCATCAATAATCTCTGCTTGATTTTTCAAGTTTAACACTTGGCTAAAGCTTGCATTGCTATATGCAATCAAGCAAATCAAAAGAATGGCTATTTTATTTCTCATAATTGGTTTATTAGGCTTTAAAGCTTATGAATTTTGGATATGAATTTAATACATCTAGTTCATAATTACATTAAAATTTAAGGGCAATACTGAATCCGTTGGTTACAGGGTCTCCTAAATGTATAGCACCAAAATCATAAGCATAAGCAATGTATTTTTGGTTCGTAAGGTTTCTTGACCAATACTTTATACTTAAATTACCCATATTGAAGCCTAAACTAGCATTAAATATACTATAGGGACTTTGTTGTATACTATTGGCTAAATCAAAATAAGTTGTGCCAATATATTTCCATTCTGTTCTTACAAATGCAGTTAGATGGTTCTTTAATTTTTGGTCGTATTGTAATGCCAGATTTGAAACCACATCTGGTGTAAAGATTTGTTTATTGCCATTATAGATATTACTAGTTCCGTTTTGTGCAATTTCTAATTTTTCAAATCTGGCATGAGTGAATCCAGCATTATAGTCAAAACTTAAATGAGTATTGGCTTTTGCCGTAAATTCTAATTCAATACCCTTGCTATTTAGTTTACCTCTATTTTGAATAATGGTAATGGCATCAGGCAGAACTAAAGTAGGTACTTGAGCATCTACCAATTGTGTGTAAAATAAAGTAAGGTTTAATCTAGCATGATTTTGGAATAAAGTATTTTTCAAACCTAATTCTATATTATTACTATATTCTGGTTTGTATCTGATCAATGGAGGCTGAGAAGGATCAGAACTTAGCGGAGATAAGCCACCTGGTCTAAAACCTTTACTATAATTGATAAATGCCATTTGCGTAGAGGAGAATTGATAATCCAATCCTAGCTTCGGGGATAGTGCACCAAAATTTGTTGTTCTATTGATTAGTGGCTGTGTTTCATAAATTGTTTTATTATCGCCCATTAATAAAGATCCAGCAACAGATTGTTGAATTGCTTCAAAGTCTCTTCTTATTCCAGCTGTTGCATTTAACTTAGAAGAAATAGCATAGGTGGCTTGTCCATAAATTGCAATTCCTTTTCTTTGAATTTGGGTTGAGTTAATAAGAGTGAAATTACTATTTTCAATTCCCAGCAAGTATGCATCAGCTCCAAAATAGGTACCTTGTTTAGTGGGCGCATTTTGTGAAAATAAATAGGCGCCAATGGTCCATTTCAATGTTTGATTATTTACAGAATTCAATTTGAGATCTTGGGTCCATGCTGAAATTTGATTCCAGTCTTTACCATAATTATTCACCACGCTAATTGCATTTAATGGCGAAAAGTCACCATCAATAGGGTTGGTATAGTATCTGTAGTTTTTTTGATATGCAGTTTGTGCACTGAATTGATAAGTATTGCCATTGTATAAAATAGATAAAGAGCTGTTGATTGTTTTATCTATCATGGTAGTGGTTGAATTTTGATTTAGTATAAAAGGATTTTTGAATGCTTCTTCTACACCAATTACTAATGGAAATGCACCTTTATTCTCTTGATCTCTATGTTTTGTATTAAAATTGATGGACCATAGTTTATTGATGATGTATTTCAAATAATAATTTCCTGAAATTCCTTTTTGACGATCATAAGGTAATTGATTGTATTGGTTTTGATAATATCCATCTCTTGCGTCATATAATCCACTTACCCCTGCAAATAGTTTATCTTTTATGATAGGTGTTTTAATATTGAGGTTCATTCTTTTTTGTCCATAATTACCTACACTAAATTCTGCAGAGCCACTACTATAGTTTGTGGGTTGTTTGGTAATGATATTAATGACACCACCCATCGCATTTCTGCCATATAAACTTCCCTGCGGACCTCTTAAAATCTCTATTCTTTCTACATCAAATAAATTAGGGATATAGCTATCTAGATTGAATTGATTTACTCCATCTATATATACTGCTGTTGATGGATCATAAGAAGTGGTTGCGATACCTCTGATCGCAGTTACATCTCTTCCATCTCCTGGATCTGCACTGTATACATTAGGAATAATACCACTAATATCTTTGGTATTCCATATTCTGTAAGCGCTTACTTGATTGCTGTTGAATGTGCTTACAGCAATAGGTACTTTTTGTAGTAGTTCAGTTCTTTTTTGTGCAGTGACAATAACAGTATCTAATTGGGCAAATATGGGTAGGTAGATAAATGATGAAATTGCTATGAATAAGGTTCTTAAGTAGGCTTTTGTTTTCATTTATTGTGTCTTTGTGACGCGAAGGTAACTTGAATTATTACTAGTTATTTCACGCTTATCCCTTTTTTATACGTTTTATCATAATATTCAATCTAAGTATGACTAATTTGCTACTTTTACCTTACAAATAATATCATCAATACAGTCAATGGTTAATTTAAATAACACAGAGGATTTTCAGTGGGGAAGAAAGTATGAATTGTTATGGATTGCTGTTATTATACTCCTTTCGGGATTTATTGCTAAAATTCCTCAATTTCTTGGAGTGCCAGAGGATGTTTTTTATCAAAAAAATGTAAGTTTTATCTTTTGTCCTTTATTGATGATTTATTTTAATTGGAAGAATCATCATGCTTGGACTAAGTTAATTTTTCCTACAGTTGTGGTGAGTATTGCTGCCATTTATGTCAATTTATTTGATTTGAATAATGATACCAATTCAATGGATTTAATTGTTGTTCATTTACCTTTTTTATTATGGATTTTATTAGGCAATACATATCTTGGTTACTCAGCTGCTCATTTCAAAAGAGGTATTGATTATTTGAGATTTACTGCAGATTTGGCCATTTTGTCCTTGATTATATTATTATCTGGTTTTTTGTTTATGGCAATGACTATGGGTTTATTTAAAATTATTGGAATTGACACTACATATTTATTACAAAATTATGTGTTGATATGGGGATTGCCTTCTATTCCAATTATGGCAACATATATCGTTCAAAATAATCCTCAAATTGTCAATAAAATTTCACCCCTTATTGCCAAGATTTTTACTCCAATGGTGACGTTGATGTTATGCATATTTCTTTTTGGTATAATTATTACAGGGAAGAATCCTTCAAAAGATAGGGATTTCTTATTGGTATTTAATGCTTTATTAATTGGGGTAATGGCTTTAATTATTTTTTCTTTGTCTGAAATGACCAAAAAAGAGAAACAAGCTTTTCAATTATATACTTTACTAGCTTTGTCAAGTTTGACCATTTTAATTAATTGCGTGGCATTGTATGCAATTTTTTTTAGATTGGTAGAGTTTGGATTTTCTGCAAATCGTATTGCTGTTATTGGAGCTGACCTTTTGATTTTTTCTCATTTAATGTTAGTTACAAGAAAATTGTTTTTATTTCATAAAGCTGAAGCTAAAGTTGAAGAAGTAGAGGAGAGTGTAGGGAAATTTTTACCCGTCTATTTTGTTTGGGTAGCTTTAATTATATTCTTTTTGCCATTATTTTTTGGTAAATTAGTGCCATGAAAAATTGCAAGTTCTTTTTGATTTTACTAAGTTTTATTTTACATAATGTATTATTTGCTCAAGATTCAACTAGTAAACCATATGTCGTAGCTGGTAATATTGGAATTACCAATAATGGTATTTCGATTATCCCAACCTTTTCATTGCAAGAACCCGCTTTTAACTATACAGGTACATTATCAAGAGGAGGTAAATTTAGTATCGACCCTGATGTAAGATTGACTTTTGATGGAAGAAAAGGGGGTGTTCTGTTATGGTTTAGGTATAAATTAATTGAAGGGAAAAAATTTAATCTTAGAGTGGGTGCACATCCTGCATTTAACTTGGCACTTAGAACGGTGACGGACGGAAATACATCTCGTGAAATAACACAGGCTAGACGATTTGTAGCTACTGAAATAGCGCCTTCTTATACTTTCAATAAGCATTTTACAATTGGGGGCTATTATTTACATGGGAATGGATTACAAACTGATGGGCCGATTTCTTCTCATTTTGTAAACTTTATTACTTCTTTTTCAGGCATCAAATTAAGTGAAAATAATTTGTTGAGTTTTAGTCCACAAATTTATTATTTGCAAATTGATCAACAAGACGGCTTCTATTTAACAGGGAATGTGCTTTTGTCCAATAAACGATCTCCTTTTTCATTTATGTATTTATATAATAAAGAAATTAGAACTAATATTATTGGTAGTAGAAATTTAGATTGGAATTTAACCCTCATGTATAATTTTTATCGAACTTTTAAGAGTTCTAAATAGCCATAATCAATACTTTGTATCAGGATTTTACTAATTTTAAAATTGTATGAAAAATTTATTGTTTATTGCTATTATCGTTTGCCTTTTTTCTTGTCAGAAAAAAGAAACAACTTTTGTACCGCCAAAATTAGAGTACACACCCATAGATACCTTTCCAAAGAAAGCTTTTTGGTCTCCAGTAACAAATTTTGCCAATAAAGTACCTAATGTATACATAAGTACTAAAGGTAATACAATTGTGAATGAGCCAAAAGTGCAATCAATTATGCAAATTCAATTGGGGGACACAATTGTTTTTAAATCCAATATTGGTATTGAGTATAGGGGGTCTACTTCTTTTCGTTTATTTGATCAGAAATCTTATGGTATTGAGTTAAGAGATGCTGTTGATAAAGATACGGATAGTGCTATTATGGATTTTCCAAAACAATCTGATTTTATCTTATATGCTCCTGCTAATGATAAAACCCTCATTAGAAATACACTGATATATGAATTATCCAATCAAATAGGCATGTATGCAACAAGAACAAAATATGTTCAGTTATTTATAGACGGACAGTATCTTGGATTATACGTTTTAATGGAAAAAATGAAGAGAGATAAGAATAGGATTGATGTAACAAAAATGGCTAGTACGGATATTAGTGGTAATGCAGTTACTGGAGGTTATATTTTCAAGATTGATAAATCTGCTGGAGATAACAGAATAAATGGCTGGGAAGCTGATGCAATTTATACCGAATCAATTGGGTTTAGATCCAAATATGATCCTAATGGGAATAAATTGACGTATGCGCCATTTGGGCCAAAAAAAGGTGCAGAAACCTATATCATGTACGAGTATCCAAAAAATGATGCTATTGTAGATGCGCAAAAAAAATATGTACAATCTTATTTTTCAAATTTTGAAGATGCATTACTAAGTGATAATTATAAAGATCTAAATACTGGTTATCAGAATTATATTGATATGAACAGTTTTATTGACTTTTTGATTTTAAACGAGTTTGCATATAATCCAGATGCTTATAGGCTTAGTACCTTTATGCATAAAGAAAGACAAAGTAAACTAAAAATGGGCCCTATTTGGGATTTTAATCTAGGGTTCGGTAATGACGATCGAGCTGCATTTAATAATGCCTCCACATGGATGTTTAATTTTAATAATTTTTATTCAAATGATGGTTGGTTGATAAACTTTTGGTGGAAAAGATTGCTGTCAGATCCAAATTTTACGGATAGACTTAAAACAAGATGGGCGAGTTTGAGATCCAATTCATTAACCGAGAATAATATTTATGGAATCATTGATAAGCACATTACTTTATTAAGAAATTCCGGTAGTATTGAAAAACATTTTGATAGATGGAGGATCTTAGGAGTTAAATTGCCTTATAATAGTTTTGTTGGAAAATCACATCAAGAAGAAATTGATTTTTTAAAATCATGGATTAGAAAAAGATTGACTTGGATGGATAGTGAAATAGGCAAGTTATAGTTTACTGCATTTTATTTCAAAAAAGATAATTACTTTAATAATAAGTTCGTTTTGTATTTTACTTCTGTCATCATAAAATTACTTTGTACTGTTCCGATGTTTTCAATTTTAGCAAGTTTATTTACGATGAAATCTTGATACTGAGACATATCTTCTACAATCACTTTTAATAAGTAATCATAATGACCTGTCATATGATAACACTCCATTACTTCTTCTAGTTTTTGAATATTCTGTTCAAATTTTTTGATCATTTCTTCTGCATGTTCCTTTAATTGTACATTGGTAAATGCAATTAAATGATTGCCTAATTTATTTTTATCTATGATGGCGGTGTATTGTTTGATAATACCAGATGCTTCTAATGCCTTCACTCTATCATAAATTGGATTCATGCTTTTATGCAATTTGGAAGCTATTTCTTTTACCGTAATTTTTGAATTGTCTTGAATTAGGTTCAGAATTGCTTTATCTATTTTGTCTAGGTAATTGTCCATGCAATATTTTTCATTTAATGACTTAAATTACTGAAAATTTGATGAATATCTCAGTAATTATTAAAATATGTGAAAATATTTGCAGTTTATTTATATTTTGAACAAATTGAGCGCCTTTCTTGTAAGTTTAGTATTAATAAAACTATACTTTATGCAACCAGAAAGTTTAATGATGACAGCAGGCTATGACAAAGAATGGAGTCAAGGCGCCATTAAATGTCCCATTTTCCAAACATCCACTTTTGTTTTTAATAAAGCAGAAGAAGGAAAGGCTTTTTTTGAAGTAGCATATGGGTTAAGAGAAAAAGATGCAGCTGAAAATGTAGGATTAATTTATAGTAGATTGAATAATCCCAATGTAGAAATACTAGAAGACAGATTAAAAATTTGGGATGCGGCAGAAGATTGTGCCTGTTTTAATAGTGGTATGAGTGCAATATCTACCGTATTTTTTGAATTTTTAAAACCAGGTTCTTTATTTGTGTATAGTGCACCTATTTATGGTGGTACGCATCATTTTATTCAACATGTTTTGACAGCATTTGGAATAGAAGGTATTCCTTTTGGACCCAGTGATACCAAAGATGATATCCTTCAAAAAATTAATGCACATCATTTGAAGGATCATATGAAAATGATTTATGTTGAAACACCTGCTAATCCTACCAATCATTTATTTTCTTTAAGGATGTGTAGTGAGATTTCAAAGGGTTTAAGCAAAGATGAAAATAAAGTATTGTTAGTAGTCGATAATACTTATATGGGACCCATATGGCAACACCCTTTAGAACTTGGAGCTGATTTAGTGATTTATTCTGCCACCAAATATATTGCAGGTCATAGTGATTTGATTGCCGGTGCAGTTTCAGGCAGTAAGCAATTGATTCAAAGAGTTAAAGTGTTAAGAACCTTTTTTGGTAATCTACCTTCTCCGAATACAGGTTGGTTGTTGATGCGTTCTCTTGAAACCATGAAAATTAGAATGGAGCAACAACAAGCCAATGCTAAATTAATTGCACAATATTTATCCAAACATCCTAAAGTGGCTAAAGTATATTATTTGGGATTATTGGAAAAAGGTACTGCTCAATGGGACATATTTAATGAACAATGCAAAGGGGAAGGAGCGATGTTAAGTTTTGATATCGTTGGAGGAGAGAAAGAAGCGTTTGCTTTTTTAAATCATTTAAAATTGATTCAACTTGCGGTAAGTTTAGGTTCTACAGAAAGTTTAGCGGAACATCCAGCCACCATGACACATATTGACATTCCTGAAAATGAAAAGAAAATCATGAATATCACCAGCTCTTTAGTAAGATTAAGTGTTGGAGTAGAGCATGCTGATGATTTAATTACTGATATTGAAAAAGCATTGGAGAAGGTGTAATTTTTTATATTTAGCATTGAAAATAACATTAGTTAATTCATTATCAAATACTTATGTATTCAAAATTACTAAAGCAATCTACTGATAATCAATTTTCTATTTGTTTATTGGCCAAATTTTCTGTTAATATCTATTGATAAACAATATTTTTTTGTCAATTATAATAGTTATTTTCGGTTACCCCCATTTAACTAAACTATACATTCATGAGTAGGGGTATTTTGTTGCTTGTAATATTGTGCACTTCGACAATTGTAAATTCTCAATCAATTACACCATTTACAGTTAATATAGCAGGGTTTACTGCTACACAGAGCGGATACTCATTAACTGTCAGCACCGGTGAAACGATATCAATAACCAATTTCAAAGCACCCAATGGGGAGAGTTTGAATAGTGGATTTTTACAAAATAATCCCCCTTTAGTTACAGGTATTGATGAATTAATGTCAAAGCTTGGATCGAATGAAGTTACTGTTACCCCTAATCCAACAAATTCAATCACTCATTTAATTACCAACTTTAGTGTTCCTGGTCAAATGCAATATCAAATTCTTGATATTACTTCTAAATTATTATTTAGAAGTCAGCCAGTAAATGGGATCAATAATAAGCAAACTAAAATTGAATTATCTAACTACCCTGCGGGAACATATTATATTCTTGTATTCTTTAAACCAATTACAGGTATTTCTAAAACGGGTATTTATAAAATCGTAAAGTTATAATTATGAAAAAGATATTATTAACCATTTTACTATTTAATGTGGTAGTATTTGGTTACTCACAAGGGATCAACTTTCAAGGTGTAGCACGTTCAGCAAATGGAACTATTATAGCAGGATCTAATGTGAGTTTGAGGTTGTCCATAATTTCAAAAAATGTTGACGCAACTCCAGAGTTTATTGAGACTAAAACAGTAATGACCAATGCACAGGGTATCTTTTCAATTGTAGTTGGTGATGGTTCAAATACAACTGTCATTGGAAATTTTAAAAATATAGTATGGTCAGATGGTCCAAAATTTTTAAAAGTAGAGATGGATCCTGCTGGTGGAACAAATTACTTGAATATGGGCGCTACACAACTTCAATATGTGCCTTATGCATATTATAGTTATGGGGTAGCTGCTTCAAATGTGAGTGGAGTTCTTTCAATTGATAAAGGTGGTACTGGAGTTACAACTATTGCTGCCCTAAAAGATGCCCTTAATTTATCTTCAACTGATTCTAGTATGTTTTCAAAAAAAGATATTAATTTAAATGGTAAAATTATTGGAAGAGGTAATGGGTATGAAGTAACAAATAGTGTATTTGGCAGAGATGCTTTGATTAAAAATACTAGCGGTAAACACAATATTGCTATAGGTGATAGTGCATTATCATTAAATTCAAGTGGACCTTATAATATTGCACTTGGTAATTATACTTTACAAAAAAATGATTCAGGTGGATATAATACTGCTATAGGTCATTTATCTTTAAGCAGTAATAATGCTGGTTGGGCAAATACGGGGATAGGAAGTACCACTTTGATGAAAAATACAACAGGAACTGCCAATATTGCTATAGGCTCTGGGGCATTAGAACTTAATACAACTGGATCAGGAAATAGCGCTTTGGGTTTAGATGCATTACACAGTAATACAGAAGCTAATGATAATACTGCTATTGGAAGTAGAGCATTATTGAATAATAATGGAACTGGTATATTTGTCGCAACTCCAACAATATCATGGTATAATGGTTCGGGTAATACTGCAGTTGGATCATCTGCATTAATGGATAACACTTCTGGATCTTTCAACACTGCATTAGGTTCTAATACATTAACAAGATTAAAAACGGGTATTAATTCAGTTGCTGTTGGAATTGCTGCGTTAAATTCAGTTATCCAAAATGGAGATAATACAGCTGTTGGTGCTTACAGCTTACAAAATACAACTACATGGGGTAGTACAGCTATGGGTACTCATTCCTTAAGAGCAAATACTACTGGTACAGCAAATACTGCTATTGGCACTTATGCAATTTATCAAAATACAACTGGTAATAACAATACTGGGTTAGGTAATTATATTTTAAGTAAAAATACAACAGGTAGTAATAATACTGCTATTGGGCATAACTCACTACAAAACAATACCACATCTAATAGTAATACTGCAGTTGGATCTCAATCTCTTTTATCCAATACTGTTGGTTATAGTAATACTGCAATTGGAACTAATGCATTATTATCTAATACCATTGGGTCAAGAAATACTGCACTTGGAGACAGCGCATTATTAAAAAATACTACTGGATCATTTAATACAGCAACTGGTTATTTTTCACTTTCTTCAAATACTACTGGCGAATTTAATACTGCCTATGGAAGTTATAGTATGGAAAAAAATACTACTGGATATGAAAACATTGCGTTTGGAGGAGAAGCATTCAGAAATAACACAACTGGTAACTTTAATGTTGCAGTTGGAGCAGCAAGTTTAAATAATAATACTACAGGAGATGAAAATACAGCAATAGGTAGAAGAGCTATGAATAATAATAGAACTGGGACTTTCAATACCGCAATTGGTCAAGCTGCATTATATGCAAATATAATTGGAAGCAATAATACCGCAATTGGAAGAACAAGTTTAGTGTACAATACAGGAGAGAGCAATACAGCTATAGGTGCAACTTCAATAACAAATAATACAACAGGTTTTAACAATACAGGAGTTGGTTATAATGCATTAGGTACAAATACTACTGGTTCAAATAATGTAGGATTAGGATATAATGCAAATGTTGCATCAAATAATTTAAGTAATGCAATTGTTATTGGTAGTGGAGCTACTGTTGCTGCATCTAATACAATACAATTGGGAAATACATCAATCACTGAAGTGAAAACATCAGGTTTAATCACTGCTGCAGGTTATAAAGTACCTGGCGGGACAGCCGCTCAATATTTAAGAGCAGATGGAACAGTGACAACTTCAGTAACAGCAGGTGTACCTTATACTGGGGCTAGTCAGGCGGTTGATTTAGGGGCGTATGATATGAAGGTAAATGGGTTGACTATTGGAACTGGGGCAGGTAATCAGTCAAGTACTTCCAATACTGCATTAGGTAATGGAGTTTTATCAAATAACGTTTCAGGTATAAGTAATGCAGCTGTTGGTATTAATGCAATGTTATACAATACAACTGGAAGTTTAAATACTGCTCTTGGTGCATATGCAATGGTTCAAAATACAACAGGAGGAGCCAACTCGGCTTTTGGACATTTTGCTTTAAACATGAATACAACTGGGAGTGCAAATACTGCAATTGGAATTGATGTATTAAGAAATAACTCAACTGCAGGAAACAATACTGGTGTGGGTTCAGCTTCATTATTTAGTACAACCACCGGCGGTAGAAATACTGCTTTAGGTTTTAATACATTATATACTAATGTTGGCAATATAGGATCTATAGCAATTGGTTATAATGCAATGCAATATGCAGATAATAGAACAACCGGAAGAACTACTGGAAATACAGCAATTGGATATGAGGCATTAATGGGAAGTACAACTGCGGCTAATAACTCTGGAACGGGCAACACCGCTATTGGAATATCTGTAATGCAAAATAATACAAGTGGTTCAAATAATTCTGGGGTTGGCGGGGATGCTTTAAAGTTGAATACAACTGGTTATCAAAATGTTGCCATGGGTAATGGGGCTTTAAGTTCTAATACTACTGGTGATAATAATAATGCTTTCGGTTATGTATCTCAAGAAAAAAATACTACTGGTAGAGCTAATAGCTCATTTGGAAGTGAAACAATGAGAGATAATACAACAGGAAGTTCTAATGCAGGTTTTGGAAATGGAGCACTTTGGAAAAATACAATTGGGTCAAATAACGTTGCTGTAGGTGTAAATTCTTTACGAGATAATATTGATGGTAGTAGAAATGTGGCAGTTGGTGTGGGTGCTTTACAGTCAAATTTAGGTAGTGTAAATAATGCTTTTGGATATTTAGCATTATTAAACAATACTACTGCAACTGAAAATAATGCGTTTGGCCACCAAGCTTTAGAACAGAATACAACTGGATCGGGGAATGCTGGTTTTGGTCACAATGTTATGCAGGCTAATTTAACAGGTAATCTTAATACCGCAATGGGTTATGCTGCATTGAAAGCAAATTTAACTAATAATAATTCAAGTTTTGGTGCAAGAAGTTTACAAGATAATACTACCGGTACTGAAAACGCTGCATTTGGTGAAGAAGCATTGACAGTAAATACAACAGGAAGTAATCTTTCTGCATTTGGTGCTGAAGCTGGAAAAGCAAATACAACAGGTTCTAATAATACATATATTGGTGCATTTGCAAATACAAGTTTAGGAACAATTTCTAACTCAATTGCTTTAGGGTATAATGCCACTGTAAGCCAATCAAATACTATTCAATTAGGTAATACAGATATTGTTAAAGTTAATACAACTGGTACATTCAAGTCAAATGGTATAATTTCAAATCTAGTTGCAAAAAATAGCTCATATACTATTTCAAATTTAGATGAGGTTATTACTGCAGACGGAACTACTTCACCATTTACAATTACACTTCCAACTGCAATTGGAATTACGGGGCAGACTTTTACTATCAAGAGAATCAATTCTGGCTCTAATACAATTACAGTTGGAACTACTTTATCTCAAACAATTGATGGAAGTGTTAATTATTCTTTAAGCGCACAGTATAAATATATCAAAGTTGTAAGTGATGGAGCAAATTGGATAATAGTTGGCAATAATTAAATTATTAAAAAAAAATTTATGAAAAAAATAGTTTTTACTTTAATTGCAATTGGAATGTTTTGTGTAGGTTTTACGCAAGGCATCAACTTTCAAGGTGTAGCACGTTCAGCAAATGGAACAATCATAGCTGGATCTAATGTGAGTTTGAGGTTGTCCATAATTTCAAAAAATGTAGATGCAACTCCAGAGTTTGTTGAGACTAAAACAGTAATGACCAATGCACAGGGCATCTTTTCAATTGTAGTAGGAGATGGCTCAAATACAGCTGTTGTTGGAAATTTTAAAAATATAGTATGGTCAGATGGACCAAAATTTTTAAAAGTAGAGATGGATCCTGCTGGTGGAACAAATTACTTGAATATGGGTGCTACACAATTACAATATGTGCCCTATTCATTTTTTAGTTATGGAGTAGATGCAGCTAATGTAAAGGGGATTGTGCCTATTAAGGCTGGTGGAACTGGTGTAGCTACTTTGGAAGAATTAAAGACTGCATTGAATATTGTAATACCTCCAAGTATTGATACAAATAGCTTGTCAAATAGAATTAACAGTAAATTAAGTTCAACCGATACTGCAAGCTTGTCTAATAGAATTAATCAAAAGGCTGATTATGTTGCTCCAGGAGTATCTGGAAATTATATGATTTCAAATGGAAATGGATGGGTTTCAACTAAGATTGATATGCAAGCCTTAAATTTTTCTCACTTTAAAGTTGATTCAACAAATACACGCTTTCAATTATCAAGTTTATCTAAGTTAGAAAAAAGGAGTACTGGAGCTACAAATAATGATTCTACTGAAATCGCAAGATCAAATTATGCTTGGTATAATTTGGCAATAGGTGATAGCTCTTTGTCAAATGTAGACTCTGGTAGTAATAATATTGCAATTGGATATAAGTCATTGATTAAAAATAAAACTGGTAATAGTAATACTTCAGTTGGAGGATATGGTAATTTAAATGCAAATACCACTGGATTTCAAAATAATGCGATTGGTTCTTCTACCATGAATGCAAATACTACTGGCAATAGAAATAACTCTTTTGGTACTTTGGCAATGAATGCAATGACCACTGGTTTTGCAAATTCTGCATTTGGAAATGCCTCTTTAATGAGTGCTGTAACTGGAAATGAGAATTCGTCATTTGGTAGAATGTCCACATTAAATTTAAAAGCAGGTTCATTCAATTCAGCTTTTGGAAATCAAACATTAGTTGCAGATACCCTCGGTGACTATAATACAGCAGTAGGATATAGAGCTGGAGCAGGATTAAGTAATGGAAGTAAAAATATTTTCATTGGTAATGCAGCTGGTTCAAATGCTAGTTTTAGCTCTGTAAGTAATAGATTAGTAATTGACAATAGTGATACTACAAGGCCTTTAATCTTTGGAGAGTTAGATAACAATAAAATTATTATTAATGGCGAATTAACTGCAAATAGTTTTAAGGTTCCAGGCGGTACTTCAGCACAATATTTAAGAGCGGATGGCACTGTAACTACATCAGTTACTGCTGGAGTTCCATATTCTGGTGCAAGCCAGGCAGTTAATTTGGGGGCGTATGATTTAACTGTTAATGGGGTAACAGTTGGAATAGGAGCAGGTACTGCTACAAATTCATTAAGTACTGCTGTTGGAAAGTCTGCTTTGGCTCAAAATACATCTGGGGTAGCTAATTCTGCTTTTGGTTATGCATCTTTACAAAACAATACAACAGGAGGTGATAATACGGCTATTGGATATGCTGCTATTGGCTCAAATACAACTGCATTTGCGAATACAGGAGTAGGAAGTTTTTCATTAAATAAAAATACGACTGGTGGAAATAATACTGCTGTAGGGTCTGGTTCTTTAAAAGAAAATACTACAGGAGCATCAAATACTGGAATGGGGGAAAACGCATTGAGTTTTAATACAACCGGCTCTAATAATACGGCTTTGGGAGCGAGTGCATTATATTCTAATAAAGCTAATATTGGTTCAACCGCAGTTGGTCATTTATCAATGTATTATGCTGATAATAGAACAACTGGAAGAACAACCGGAAATACAGCAATTGGTTACGAATCTTTAAAAGGCAGTTCAACGCCTGCAAATAATACAGGGACTGGAAATACGGCTATTGGTGTATCCACTTTGATGAATAATACAAGTGGTGCAAATAATACGGCAGTAGGAGGTGAAGCATTAAAATCAAATACAACTGGGTATCAAAATGCAGCTTTTGGTAATGAAGCACTAGGATTAAATACAACTGGTGATAACAATAATGCTTTTGGTTTTAAATCTCAAGAAAAGACGACTACAGGCAGAGCAAATAGTTCATTTGGCAGTGAGTCAATGAGAGACAATACTAGTGGAAGCTATAATTCAGGTTTTGGGAATGGGGCATTATGGAAGAATACCACTGGTTCTCGAAATACTGCTGTTGGTTTTGATGCCTTAAGAGATAATACAATTTCAGAAGGTAATACAGCAGTCGGACATCAAGCTTTAAAGATTAACACAACTGGAAATGGTAATAATGCTTTTGGACAAAATGCTCTAGTAAACAACACTACTGGTGGACAAAATAATGCATTTGGAAATGATGCTTTACAAAGCAATACTACTTCATCTGGGAACAACGCTTTTGGACTTTCTGCTTTATTTAGAAATACAACTGGAAGTGGAAATTCAGTTTTTGGACATGATGTGATGAATCAAAATATCACTGGTAGTAATAACGCTGCGTTTGGTTACAACGCCTTACAATATACTTTATCAAATTATAACACAGCAATTGGTTATAATGCAGGTTCTGCAAATACTACAGGTGAAAGAAATATAGCAATAGGAAACCAATCAAATTTTGGCAGTAATAATTTAAGTAATGCAATTGTTATAGGTTCAGATGCAACCGTCTTAACTTCCAACACAATTCAATTAGGAAACACAAGTATTACCAATGTTAAAACTAGTGGAACCATTACATCTGGAGATGTTACTTATCCAAAGACCCATGGAACAGCAAATCAGGTGTTAACTACAACTGGTAGTGGAACACTAACTTGGTCAACACCTTCTGGTGGCGTCAATTTGTATCAAAAGACCAATAACTCTACTACACTCACGAGTAATGTCCAAAATCTGATATCACTCTCCTTACCAGCTGGTTCCTACTTAGTTACTTACACTGGAATGGCATATGAAGGGACAAGTGCTGCTGAATATGTCGCTTCTAGAATTGCAATTAGTAATCCAGGCAATTTAGGCGGAGGAGATGCAATCGTGGTCAATGGTGCAGTGAATGATGGTCGTGCATATGTAGTCCACCAACTAGCTATTACCCTTGCGACTTCAGGAAGTGTAAGTGTTTGGGCAAATAATATTTATGGAACCACGAATTCATATTTACTAAACTCTAGGTTGATAGCTGTTCAAGTTGGATCTGTCATTGAACAGTGATAACCATTGGATCAGTTTTTGTTTCTAAAAGTATTTCCTAAACGGGGGACATATTTCTTCACGATTTCGGAGTTTTTTTTAGTTTTTATGAGTTTATTCTCATATCAAGTATCTTTGCTCATCTAATTATTTGATGATATGATGAAGCGAATTCTTGCTTTATTTGGTATTTTTTGTTCGGTTCATTTGAATGCACAAACTGGCATTGGTACAACTACGCCTCATGCTTCAGCGAAGCTGGATATTACTTCTACTGATAAGGGTTTTTTGCCCCCTAGAATGACCAGTTCACAAAGAACTTCTATACAAAATCCTGCAACAGGTTTAATGGTGTATCAAACTGATGGTACTGCTGGATTGTATTATTATAATGGTACTGCTTGGATTTATATCATTAATAGTACAACAGATGTTCTACCTGTAGCAAATGGAGGAACAGGAACCACTACTGCAACAGGAACAGGAAGTGTTGTACTTTCAAATACTCCAACTTTAATTACCCCTAATTTAGGTGTCGCATCAGCGACTAGTTTAGCTGTTCCTTTGATAAATGGTGGATCAGGAACCACACAGTCTTTGACATATAGATCTACATCGGGGATAGGAACAACTGGAGCTGACCATATATTTCAAGTGGGTAATAATGGTGGAACAGAGGCAATGAGAATTTTAAACAATGGAAATGTGGGTATTGGAATTAGTTCTCCAACTGCAAAATTAGATGTCACTGGTGATGTAAAAATTGCGGGTGCCTTAAATGTAACTGGAACTTCAAATGCAAATATTCAAACACCTGCATTATTATTAGGTACTGGAAGTGCTGATGAAGGTGGTGAGATACAATTTGCTCTAGCACAAACAAATCAATCATTAAATGGTAGGGTTATTGCTGATGTATATAGGAATCAATTAAGATTTTTGGAAAGTGGAGGTAGCGCAAGAGGCGTAAATATTGATTTGAGCAAAGCTCCATCTGGCGCATCTGGTGAATTAATTTGGAAAAGATCGGACTTTGTTAATGCAGGCACTTTTGTGCAATTGGATAATATTAAAGCTACGGTTACAACCAGTGGACTTCGAGGATTAAGCCTTGCCTCTGTTTCAGGAACGTTTATTTGTAATATAGGTGCAAATTTTAGTGGTGTCAGGGTTGGAAATAATGGAAGTGCAAGCGTATTTTCTATTAATACTACTGCAAGTGATTCATTATTTGGCTGGGGTTTCTTGGATCAAAGTGATACATCAACTTATATTTTAAGCGATCTTACAAGCAATAGAGCCTATCGAATTATTTTACAGATTGGTGGTAGTTATCTAAATAACTTTATATCTATTGAAAGATTATATTAAAAGAATAAAGCCACTATAAACTATACAAAAAATTACAACAAGCTTGCCCAAATTATTTTGGGATTGTCGGCTCCACTGCGTTCCGCCGACTTCCCCCCGCATTGATCTAGCGCAAAGCCCCTAAAAGCAACACGGTGTGTTGCTTTTGCTTTTTTTACGCTCATCAGCTCAATCAAGCGAGCTTGTTTCGCGTCTTCGCATAAAAAAAGCCCCTACTTTCGTCGGAGCTTTGTGATCCCGCTGGGACTCGAACCCAGGGCCCATACATTAAAAGTGTATTGCTCTACCAACTGAGCTACGGAATCTAACCGTTTCCCTTTTGAGGAGTGCAAAAATAAGGATAATTGAAAACTATCCAAATAATTGAACAACTTTATTTTCCACTAGAAAAAACACACCTAAGTAGTTCATCTTCAAATATCAAGTACATTTGTACAAACCCTTTATTATGTCGCATTTTCAAGGTAAAAATATAGTGATTACAGGTGGTTCAGATGGCATTGGAAAAGCTTTGGTGCAGCAGTTTTTAGGCCTTGGTGCCAAAGTAGCTACTTGCGGAAGAAATAGGGAAAAATTAAAAGCACTTGAGTCAGAATGTGCATCTGAACATTTAATGATTTTTACGGCAGATGTAAGTAAAAAAGAAGATTGTGATGCTTTTATTCAAGCAGCTATTCAACAATTAGGAGGTATAGATGTACTCATTAATAATGCAGGAATTTCCATGAGAGCACTGGTGAGTGAAGTGAAAGTAGAGACATTGAAACAGGTTATGGACATAAATTTTTGGGGAACAGTGTATACCACAATGGCAGCATTGCCATCTATCAAAGAACGCAAAGGGGTAGTTGTGGGTGTATCTAGTATCGCTGGATACCGAGGATTGCCTGGAAGAAGTGGCTATTCTGCTTCTAAATATGCGCTCAATGGTTGGTTGGAAGCTTTGAAAACTGAATTATACGGCTCTGGAACTCATGTGATGTGGGTTTGTCCAGGATTTACCAGTTCAAATATTCGAAACGCTGCTTTGGATAAGGATGCAAAAGCACAAGGGGAGTCTCCAATGGATGAGGGTGCGATGATGAGTTCGGAGGAATGTGCAGATCATATTATTCAATCTATCGAACAAAAAAAAAGAACGCTGGTATTGACTTTCACAGGAAAAAGAGCGGTTTTCATGAATAAGTTTTTTCCTGGATTGGCGGATAAGCTCACCCATGGCTTTTTCTTTCAAAATGGTCGCTTGATTAAATAGGCTGATTGGTAAAATATAAAGTCTATTTTTTCGTTACTATTTGGATATGCCCATCATTACTTTAACATCTGATATAGGCCAAGAAGATTTTATCATTGGCGCTTTAAAAGGGCAGATTTTGTCGACCATTCCCAATTGTACTATTGCTGATATTACCCACTATGCATCTTCTAAGAATTATCAGCAAGGAGCTTATATTTTCAATAATGCTGCAAAGTTTTATCCAAAGGGTACTGTGCATATGGTGATGGTGAATTTTTTCCAACATCCACAAGATCATGTGTTGTTTGCACATTATAACGGACATTTTTTTATCACACCTGACAATGGATTTTTGACGATGATATTGGGACTAAAGCCCAAGGAAATTGTAAAAATCGATTGCAAAAATGCCAACACTTTTATTCAAATCACAGATAGAATGGTAGAAGCGATTGCTTATTTTTTTGCTTCAGGTAATTTAGCAGATGCAGGCGAACCTTTTGATGCTATTCATGAAATTTATCCAATGCAACCTACCACGGGTCCAAATTGGATGGAAGGACAAATTCTCTTTATAGATCAATTTGAGAATGTAGTGGTGAATATTCGTAAAGAAGAATTTGATTTACAGGCTAAGGGTAGGTCTTTCAAAATTGTCTTTACACGTAATGAAACCATTGAAGTGTTAAGTGGCAATTATGGGAATGTGCCGGTGGCCGATAAAATGGCTTGGTTTAACTCTGCCGGTTACCTTGAAATAGCCGTTAGAGGAGGTAATATGGCCGGTTTATTTGGATTAAGTAAATACGATGAAAACCAGATAGGGAAGCAGCGTCCCAACGATAATAAGTGGTTTTTTCAGATGGTGAGGGTTTTCTTTGAATAGTTTTACTTTTTGCCCATTTTTGGGTACTTTTGCACCCTATAATAACTCATAAATTAATACTAAAATACTCAGTTATGGCATATGACGTAATCGTTTTGGGTAGTGGTCCTGGTGGATATCCTGCTGCTATTCGTGCTTCTCAATTAGGTTTGAAAGTAGCAATCATCGAAAAAGAAAGTTTAGGGGGTGTTTGTTTAAACTGGGGTTGTATTCCAACCAAAGCATTGTTAAAGAGTGCACAAGTATATGAGTACTTAAAACATAGTAAGGATTATGGTGTGAACGCTACTGGTGTGAGTGCAGATTTTGGTGCAGTAATTTCTCGTAGCCGTGGTGTGGCAGATAAGATGAGCAAAGGTGTTCAATTCTTAATGAAGAAGAACAAGATTGATGTAATCATGGGTTATGGTAAAGTGCATGCAAAAGGTAAAGTAGAAGTAAAAGCTGCTGATGGATCTACTCAAATCGTAGATGGAAAATATATTGTGATTGCAACAGGTGGAAGAACAAGAGAATTGCCGAATTTAAAACAAGATGGTAAAAAAGTGCTTGGATACCGTGAAGCAATGGTAATGCCAACACAACCAAAGAGCATGATCATTGTTGGTAGTGGTGCAATAGGTGTGGAGTTTGCATATGTTTACAATAGCATGGGTACTAAAGTAACCATTGTGGAGTTTGCTCCAAGAATTGTTCCAGTAGAAGATGAAGACATTTCAAAAGAATTAGAAAAGCAATATAGAAAACAAGGCATTGAAATTTTAACCAATGCTTCAGTTGAATCTTTGGATACTGCAGGTGCTGGTGTGAAAGCATTAGTGAAGAAGTCAGATGGTTCTACTTTAACTTTAGAAGCAGATGTAGTATTGAGTGCTGTGGGTGTGGTAGCTAATATTGAAAATATTGGCCTAGAGCAAAACGGTATCAAAACGGAGAAAGGCAGAATTGTTGTAGATAAATTCCAACAAACAAGTATTGCAGGTATCTACGCTATTGGAGATTGTTCTCCTGGCCAAGCTTTGGCGCATGTTGCTGCTAAAGAAGGTATCAATGCAGCAGAGCACATTGCTTGTTTAGAAAAGAAACATGCACATATGCCTGAAGCTATTGATTATAATAATGTACCAGGTTGTACTTATTGTATTCCAGAAATTTCAAGTGTTGGCTATACAGAAAAAGCAGCTAAAGAAGCTGGATATGATATCAAAGTGGGTAAGTTCCCATTTGTAGCTAGCGGTAAAGCTTCTGCAGCAGGTGCAACGGAAGGTTTTGTAAAAGTAATCTTCGATGCGAAGTATGGTGAATTCTTAGGATGTCATATGATTGGTATGAATGTAACAGATATGATTGCAGAAGCAGTAGTTGCTCGTAAATTAGAAACTACAGCACATGAAATCTTAAATGCGATTCACCCTCACCCAACCATGAGTGAAGGATTGAAAGAAGCCGTTGCTGCAGCGTATGGCGAAGCGATAGATATCTAAGTATTTTTTAAAAATAATCAATGGCTCGTGTTTCCAATTCAATTGGATGCGAGCCATTTTTAATAATGTTGAATTAGTTGAATGAAGTACGAAAAGGAAATTAATAGAAGAAAAAGTTTTGCGATTATCTCGCATCCGGATGCTGGTAAGACTACATTGACAGAGAAATTGTTGTTATTTGGTGGTGCTATTCAAACAGCGGGTGCTGTTAAAAGCAATAAGATTAAAAAGCATGCTACTTCTGACTTTATGGAGATAGAGCGTCAAAGAGGTATCTCTGTGGCTACTTCTGTAATGTCTTTTGAATACAAGGGCAATTTGATTAATTTATTGGATACTCCAGGTCACAAGGATTTTGCTGAAGATACTTATAGAACATTGACGGCTGTGGATAGTGTTATTTTAGTAATTGATAGTGTGAATGGTGTGGAGCCGCAAACAAGAAGATTGATGGAAGTATGTAGCATGCGCGCAACCCCTGTAATTGTGTTTATCAATAAGATGGATCGTGATGGTAAGAATAGATTTGATTTAATTGACGAGATAGAAGCAGAATTAAAAATTTCTTTACATCCAATGACTTGGCCTATTAATAGTGGTAAGGAATTTAAGGGGGTATATAATTTGCATGACAAGAGTTTAAGATTGTTTACTGCTAGTACTAAAGCAGATGATGAAGATGTGGTTGCCATTGAAGATTTAGCAAGTCCGGTATTACAAGAGAAAGTGGGAGAAAGAGACGCTGCGATCTTAAGAGAAGATGTTGAATTAATTGATGGGGTTTATGGAGCATTAGATCCAAAAGATTATTTAGAAGGCAAAATCGCTCCTGTATTTTTTGGTTCTGCGGTGAATAATTTTGGTGTACAAGAAATGTTGGACACATTTATTCAAATTGCACCAACACCAAGAGATAGAGAAACCAATATGCGTAAAGTGCAAGCTGGAGAGGATAAGTTCAGCGGTTTTATTTTCAAGATACATGCCAATTTAGACCCTAAGCATAGAGATCGTATTGCGTTTATGCGAGTGTGTAGTGGTAAGTTTGAAAGAAACACTTACTACAAACATGTAAGATTAGAAAAAGATGTACGTTTTACCAATCCATACACTTTCTTGGCTAGAAGTAAGGATATAGTTGAAGATGCTTATCCTGGAGATGTGGTGGGTTTATTTGATACAGGTAATTTTAAAATTGGAGATACATTGACCGAAGGAGAGAAATTTTATTTCACAGGCATTCCAACCTTCTCTCCAGAGATCTTTAAAGAATTGGTGAACAAAGATCCGATGAAGACCAAGCAGTTGGAAAAAGGTATTTCACAGTTAACAGATGAGGGTGTTGCACAGTTGTTCACACAATTTGGTGGTAATAAAAAAATCATAGGTTGCGTGGGTGAATTACAATTTGAAGTAATTCAGTATAGATTATTACAAGAATATGGAGCAGCGTGTGAATTCAGAACCCTGCCATTTTATAAAGCTTGTTGGTTGACATCCACTGATAAAAATAAATTGGCTGATTTCTTAAGGTTCAAGCAACAAAACGCGGCCGAAGATAAAGATGGCACACCAGTGTATCTAGCGCAAAGTGAATGGTTCTTGAATACAGAAATTACCAATAACCCAGATATTACATTCCACTTCACCAATGAAGTCAATAAATAGACTCTTTTAATTCAAAAATAGATGAAGGCAAAAACGCTCAAACAAAACAAGGTTAATATTATCACATTAGGTTGTAGTAAGAATCTAGTAGATAGTGAAATGCTGAGTGGACAATTGGCTGCAAATGATATTGCGGTGGTGCATGAAAACAAAAAACTGGATCATAATATTGTGGTGGTAAACACCTGTGGCTTTATTGATAAGGCCAAAGAAGAGAGCGTAAATACGATTTTGGATCAGGTAGCTTTAAAACAAAAAGGGAAATTAGATAAGGTATACGTGACAGGTTGTTTGAGCGAAAGATATAGAGGTGATTTGGCTGCAGAAATTCCAGAAGTAGATGCATGGTTTGGTACCATGGAATTACCTTTAATGTTGAATCAATTAAATGCTGACTATAAGGCAGAATTATTGGGAGAGCGTTTACTCAGTACACCACAGCATTATGCCTATTTAAAAATTAGTGAAGGTTGTAATAGAACTTGTTCTTTCTGTGCGATTCCTTTAATGAGAGGACAGCATGTAAGCAAAACGATTGAACAATTAGTTGATGAAGCTAAAGGATTAGTGAAGAAAGGAGTAAAAGAAGTGATGTTGATTGCGCAGGAATTAACTTACTATGGATTGGATATTTATAAAGAACGTGCCCTTCCGAAATTATTACATGCATTAGCAGATGTGGAAGGGATTGAATGGATTCGTTTGCATTATGCCTATCCAAGTAAATTCCCATTAGACATTTTAGATGCCATGCGTGAGCGTAGCAATATTTGTAATTACATTGATATTCCATTACAACATGCTAGTAATAATATGCTCAAGGCAATGAGAAGAAATATTACCAGAGAAGAAATGAGTGTACTGATCAAAGAAATAAGAAATAGAGTTCCTGGTATTGCGATTAGAACTACATTGATTGCTGGTTTCCCTGGTGAAACTTTGGAAGATATAGAAGAGTTAAAAGATTTCTTAAAAGAACACCGTTTTGATAGAGTGGGTATTTTCACCTACAGTCATGAAGAGAATACCAGTGCCTATGATTTAGTAGATGATGTTCCTGCTGAAGAAAAGCAAAGACGTGCCGAAGAAATCATGGAAGTGCAGCAAGAAATTAGCTTGGAGATCAATCAGGCTAAAGAAGGTCAAATCTTAAAAGTATTAGTGGATAAAAAAGAAGCTGGTAGATACTTGGGGAGAACTGAATTTGATAGTGTAGAAGTAGACAATGAAGTGGTGATCAATACTACCAAACGTTTAAAGCCAGGAGATTTTGTAATGGTTAAAATCACCAAGGCATACGATTACGATTTAGAGGGCGAGCTAGTTGATTAATTAAGCAATTTTTAGTATTTTGAGTGGAATAATAACCTCTTAAAATATTTTTTATGGCTATTGATTGGAAAGGTGTTTTCCCTGCTGTTACGACCAAATTCACTGCATCGGATGAATTAGATCTAGATTTATTCAAATTAAATATTCAAGCACAATTAGATGCTGGTGTTCATGGGATCATTTTAGGAGGTACCCTAGGAGAGTCAAGTGTATTAAGTACCCAAGAAAAAGAAATTTTAGTAAAAACTGCTGTAGCCCATGTGAATGGCAAAGTTCCAGTGGTGATTAATATTGCAGAAGGAAGTACCAGTGTAGCTATTGAACAAGCTTTGTATGCAAAAGCATGGGGTGCTAAAGGATTGATGTTATTGCCACCTATGCGTTATAAATCTGACCACAGAGAAACAGTGCAATATTTTAAAGATATTGCTGCTAGCACAGATTTACCGATTATGATTTACAATAATCCAGTAGATTATAAAATTGAAGTGACCATTGATATGTTTAGAGAGTTGGTGGATGTAAAAAATATTCAAGCGGTGAAAGAATCTACCAGAGATGTTTCCAATATTACTAGAATGCGCAATGCTTTTGGAGATAGATTCAAGCTTTTGTGTGGTGTGGATACATTGGCTTTAGAAGAATTATTATTAGGTGCTGATGGATGGGTAGCTGGATTGGTTTGCGCTTTCCCTAAAGAAACCATGGCTGTGTACCGATTAGCATTGGCAGGAAATATTGCAGAAGCTACTAAAATATACAGATGGTTTATGCCATTATTGGAATTGGACATTCATCCTAAATTGGTTCAATACATCAAGTTGGCTGAAGCAAAATGTGGAATTGGGTCAGAATTAGTTAGAAGACCTAGATTGGTTTTAGAGGGTGAAGAAAGAAAACGCATTGAAGCAATTATTGATCATGGTATTAAAAACAGACCTACACTTCCAGAATTTCATACATTATAATTATGTCTTTATCAACAATCACTTCAAATGCACAAATTGCATTTGAGCAATATATTTCTTTTTCGCATCAACAAAGAGCTTCTTTTCTGGAAGCGATTGCTATTAATATTGAATCTTTAGGTGATGAATTAATTGAAACAGCTAGTCAAGAAACCAATTTACTTGCTGCAAGATTACAAGGAGAAAGAGGACGCACCTGTTATCAGTTGCGCATGTATGCTGCAATGTTATTGAAAGGAGATTACGTAGATGCAACTATTGAAACAGCAGTACCTACTAAAACACCTCCAAAGCCAGATATCAGAAGCATGTTTCAACCAATGGGTCCAGTGGTGGTATTTGGTGCAAGTAATTTTCCCTTTGCATATTCTACAGCAGGTGGTGATACAGCTAGTGCTTTAGCTGTGGGATGTTCTGTGATAGTGAAAGCACATCCAGCGCATATTAAAACATCATCATTAGTAGCAACTGCTATTCAAAAAGCAATAGTAGATTGTAGAATGCCTGCCCATGTATTTCAACATGTATCTGCAGCTGAATTATTGATGAATGAAATAGATTTAGGTAAAGCATTGGTACAAGACAATGCTATTGCAGCGGTAGGTTTTACAGGTTCAACAGTAGGTGGAAGAGCTTTGTTGGATTACGCTACTGCAAGAAAAAATCCAATACCTGTTTTTGCAGAAATGGGGAGTGTAAATCCAGTGATTTTATTGGAAGATATTATTGCTACACAAGCTGAAGCTATTGCTACTCAATATGCAGGTTCTATTACATTGGGTGTGGGGCAATTTTGTACCAATCCGGGTATCTTAATAGGGGTACAATCAAAAGCTTTAAATGATTTTGCACAACATTTAGCCAAGGTAATGAAAGCTTATACACCTGCTACTATGTTGCATTCGGGTATTCAGGCAGCCTATCTAAAAAATAGTACAGCTGCTATGGAACAAAAAGGAGTTTGTGTATACACCGATCAAAATCCTGATGCAGAAAATGCTTATCCAGTTTTAGCAACAGTGGATGCGAATACTTTTTTAGCTAATCCAATACTTTCAGAAGAAGTTTTTGGCCCATATAGTATTTTGGTACAATGTAAAGACATGAATGAACTTAAAGCAGTGTGGACTTCATTGCATGGTCAAATTACAACTACCATAATGGGTACTGATAAAGATTTACTTGACCATAAATCATTAGTAGAAAAAGCTTTTTTACACGCAGGCAGGGTAGTGATCAATGGAGTACCTACTGGTGTGGAAGTTTGTGATAGTATGGTGCATGGAGGTCCTTATCCTGCAAGTACAGATAGTCGATTTACTGCAGTGGGTGTAAAAGCAGTGAAAAGATGGTTAAGACCAGTATCTTATCAAAATTGGCCTGATCATCTATTGCCAGAAGCATTGCAAAATGCTAATCCATTAAACATTTGGAGATCTATTGATGGGCAGCTGACAAAGGATGCTTTGAAGTAGGCTTGATGGAATAAGTGGTTACCACTGCAGCGCAAATAATAAAATAGGCAATTAAAATATAGCTACTCGTTGGCCAAACTTTTTCTAGTCCAAACCATCCCCCAAAATATACAATGCATCCAACGCAAATAGCGTTTTTGATGATTTCAAAAATATAGGCCATTGGATTTCTGTCCATGAATTCTGTAAGGATATACACTTGTGCAAAAATAAAAGCGCCGTAAATAAATATATTACTGTGTCCAATATTGGCTACATTGCCAAACAAGTAACTTACTAATAACAACAAGCAAAATAATTGACACCATAAAAATACTTGCATGCCTTTAGGGGCTTCGGTATCATATTTATCAAAATGATAAACATCTTTAATTTTTTCTACTGGGTAAGCTACTTCTACATCGGCAGGTCTCCATCCCAATGGTTTAAACCAAATAGTGAATTTAGCTTTCCAATCCTTAGTTCTCCATGCATCTTTTATGAGTAGCCACATATGCATGAAATTAATTTTAATTGGGTTCCATGTTTTTACTGGTCTTGTAATTCCATAAACACATGGTGTATCTTTTAATTCTTCTTGATAAGTACCAAACCAACGATCCCAAAAAATAAATACCTGTCCAAAATTTTTATCTAGATAAATTGGATTGATTGCGTGATGGACTCTATGATGAGAGGGAGTTACAATAATGTATTCCAATAAACCCATTCTATCAATATGTCTAGTATGGTACCAAAATTGAGCAAATAAATGTAAGGGTGCTACGATGGCAATTACTTTTGAAGGAACTCCCAATAATGCAGCTGGTAAAAGTAGAACAGTATAAATTCTTACAAAGACTGAAATGCTTTGTCTCAAAGCACAAGCCAAGTTAAACTCTTCACTACTATGATGTACAATATGGTTGTTCCAGAAAAAGTTAACACTATGGGCTAATCGGTGCACCCAGTATCCAGAGAAATCCAATGCAATAAATGCAATCACATACAATAACCAACTATTTTGTACATGGTATACTGCAATATGTTGCACAAGCCACTCATAGCTAATGATGGCAATGCTTATTCCTAAAACATCTTTGGTAGTATTGGTGACCCCTGAACTTAAACTGGAGATCATGTCCAATGTTCTTACAGTTTCAAAACCCTTTTTCCATCCATACCATTTTTCAAATAATACAAAGGCTAAGAAAAGGGGCATCGCTATAATCAATATCTTACCGTAGGTTTCCATAAAAAAGTTTTAAGAAAGCAATTACCAAAAGTATTAATTTTAGTCTATGGCAACAACTAATCCTATTAATACCCCAGGTTTTGGTAAGTACCAATTATCGGGGTCTATTTTTGAATGTATCGATGCACATACCTGTGGCAACCCTGTAAGAGTGGTGGTGAATGGAGGACCAGCTTTGGAGGGCAATAATATGAGTGAAAAAAGACAACATTTTTTACGCGAATATGATTGGATCAGAAAAGGATTGATGTTTGAACCTCGTGGTCATGATATGATGAGTGGAAGTATTTTGTATCCACCGCATGATCCTGCAAATGATGTGGCAGTATTATTTATAGAAACCAGTGGGTGTTTGCCGATGTGTGGACATGGAACCATTGGTACGATTACTGTAGCGATTGAAGCAGGATTAATCCAACCCAAAGTGCCTGGTATCGTTAGAATGGAAACGCCAGCTGGTTTGGTGCAGATTGAATATACAATGGAAGGAGATAAAGTAAAATCGGTTAAGCTTACCAATGTTGCTTCTTATTTAGCAGCCGAGCATCTACAAGTGGAATGTCCTGATTTGGGCATGTTGAATATTGATGTTTGTTATGGTGGGAATTATTATGCTATTGTGGAAGTGCAAGAACATTTTAAAGGGGTTGAACATTATACAGCTGGACAATTAATTGCATGGAGCGGTGAATTAAGAAAGCGAATTAATCAAGCCCATAGTTTTGTGCATCCTCTGGATCCAACCATAAATGGCTGCTCACATATATTATGGACAGGTAAGGTATTGGATCCATCCAATACAGCTAGAAATGCTGTTTTTTATGGAGATAAAGCCATTGATCGATCACCTTGTGGCACGGGTACATCTGCAAGATTAGCCCATTGGCATGCCAAGGGCAAGCTTCAACAAGGTGAACCATTTAAGCATGAAAGTATTATTGGTTCTGTATTTATAGGAAAAATTGAACAAGTTACCCAATTAGGGGAGCATCAAGCAATTATACCTTCAATAGAAGGTTGGGCTAAGATTTATGGATTTAATACCATTTCCATCAATCCTAAAGACGATCCATATGCCAAAGGATTCCAAGTGGTTTAATGTATATTTGTAATCTAGATTAAGCTTATGGAGATAGTCATTATTGGGGGTGGAATTAACGGTTTAAGCAGTGCTTATTTTTTACAAGAAGCCGGACATCAAGTAACTATTATCGACCAAACAGATATTACCACCAATTGTTCTTATGGAAATGCAGGATATGTTTGTCCATCTCATTTTGTTCCATTAGCCACTCCAGGAATTGTTCAACAGGGTTTAAAATGGATGTTGAATTCCAAAAGCCCTTTTTATATTCAACCTAGATTAAGCTGGAGTTTAATTGACTGGGGTTGGAAATTTATGCAATCTGCTACAGAAGAAAAAGTAGAAGCAGCAGCCATTCCTTTAAGAGACTATGCATTGTTTAGCCAACAATTGTATTTGGATTGGGCTAAACTTCCTCCATTTAATTTCTCCTATGAACATAAAGGTTTGTTGGAAATTTTTCAGACAAATGAAGTTGCAGAGCATGCGCATCATACTGTAAAGAAAGCCAATGAGATTGGACTCACTGGAACCAAGATTATATCAAAGGCAGAATTAGATGCCATGGAGCCTGCTCATCAAATCAATGCTATTGGCGCTATTTATTTTGCCTGTGATGCACATTTGTATCCTAAGAAAATGATGGAGCAATTGATTTCCCATTTAAAGAATAAAGGAGTTCGTTTTGCTTTGAAAGAAACAGTGATTGATTTTGAAAAGAAGCATAATGCCATTTCCAAAGTGATTACCAATAAGACTGCATACAATGCTGATACGGTGGTTTTAGCTTCAGGTGCTTGGAGTAGAGAACTAGCAGAAAAATTAGATATTAATATTCCTTTGGTCGGTGGAAGAGGATATTCTATTACTTTAGAAGATACGCCGTATATGACCAATCATCCTGCAGTTTTGGTTGAAGGAAGAATTGCATTGACACCCATGGATGGTAATAAAATGCGCTTTGGTGGAACCATGGAAATTACTTCTACCAATACACCCCCAAAAATCAATAGAGTAAAAGGAATAATTGAGTCAGTTAAAAAATTCTTCCCTGAATTTGAGATTCCTTTGCCAGCCATTGAAGACGTTTGGTTTGGATATAGACCTTGCTCTGCAGATGGCCTACCATATGTGGGTAGAACCAAGAAGTGCAGTAATTTAATTATGGCTACTGGACATGCTATGGTAGGGATGAGTTTGGGTGCAGCTACAGGAAAAATTGTAGCAGAGATTATTGAAGAGCAAAAGCCAAGTATCGATATTGCTATTTATCATCCAGAAAGATTTGACGCTTAATGAAATTGAATGCTACTTCTATGGATTATCAATTTACAGGCTTGTTTTCAAGCCTTGTAAAAGATTATATTCAGGATAAAGGTAGTGCTAGATCTTATGTTGCTTATGAACCAACCTATGACGGTGTTCGAAAAGCTATTGCTGAAAGAAAAAAATATTCAACCAATAGGAAGGTATTGGTGGAGGTATTGCAAAAACAATATGATTCAATATCTACAAGTGCTAGGGTAAAGGAAAATATTCAGTTGCTGACTAGTGATACAACATTGGTGGTAACTACTGCGCATCAGCCTAATATATTTACAGGTCCATTGTATTTCTTTTATAAAATTATTCATGCAATTCAATTGTCTTCCGATTTAAAGAAGCAGTTTCCAGAAAACAATTTTGTTCCAGTGTATTATATGGGGTCGGAAGATGCTGATATTGAAGAAGTAGGCAGCTTTGTTTTGGGCGGTACTAGATATCAATGGAATACAAAGCAAAAGGGAGCAGTGGGTAGAATGAAAGTAGATGATGCATTGATTGCGTTATTGAAAAATATGGAAGGATATTGGTCTGTAAAGCCCAATGGAAAAGAAGCTTTAGCTATTTTACAAAATGCTTATCAAAAAGGGAAGACCATTGCAGATGCAACTATTGAATTAGTAAATGCATTTTTTGGAGCCTATGGTTTAATTGTAGTTCAACCGGATGATGCTTCATTGAAATCTCTTTTTGCAGATACTATGAAGTTAGAATTATTGACTGGATTTTCTCATAAAGCCATTCAACCCACTTTACAAGCTTTGACCACTAGCTATCATGTTCAATCAGAGGGCAGGGTGATCAATTTATTTTATTTAAAAGATGATATCAGAGCTAGAATTGAAAAACAAGACAATCAATATTTTGTAGCAGATACGGATATACAATTTACAGAGGAAGAAATATTGAATGAACTTCACCATCATCCTGATAGGTTTAGTCCCAATGTAATTTTAAGAGGTGTTTTTCAAGAAACCATTTTGCCCGGTGTTGTATTTATTGGAGGCGGAGGGGAACTAGCTTATTGGATGGAACTGAAAAATGTTTTTGCAGAAGCAAAGGTTCATATGCCTGTTTTGCAATTAAGAAACTCTTTTTTGTTGATTAGAGCTAAGCAAATGCAACAATGGACTGCACTGGGTCTAAGCAAGGAAGATTTATTTAAACCTGTATTAGATATAGAAGTGGCTTTTGTGAAAATGCAATCAGGTGCTATGTTAAGTTTGGAAGCAGAGTTAAAATTGTTGGAACAAGCATATGATCAAATTCAGAAAAGAGTTAAATCGATAGATACAACCTTGGGTGCACATGCCAATAATTTAGCACATCAATCCACTAAAAAATTATTGGAATTAGAAAAGAAAATGATTCGTGCAGAAAGAAGAAAACAAGCTGTTGCTATTGAAAGAATCCATGCCATTAAGAACGCTTTATTCCCTAATAATGGATTACAAGAAAGAGTGGAGCATATCGCTGAATGGTTAGGTGATTTTGGAGAAGCATGGTTGGATGCTGTAATAAAAGCATCACCCACTATGCAACAAGAATTTACAATTATTGATCAAATTGATTAGGCCAATTGGCTTGTAATTTTTCTGCCTTTTCTAATACCTCATTTCCTATTTGTAATTTATATGCTTCCATTGCTTTGGATACAGTAGCGTCATGATTGCCAATCATCTGAGCAGCTAATATACCTGCATTCTTTGCACCATTTAAAGCAACAGTTGCAACCGGAACACCTCCAGGCATTTGTAAAATAGACAGTATGGAATCCCATCCATCCACTGAATTACTTGATTTAATAGGAACACCCACCACTGGTAAGCTCGTGATTGCTGCCACCATTCCCGGCAAATGCGCTGCACCACCAGCTCCAGCAATAATCACTTTTAAACCTCTTTGATGTGCTGTTTTAGCATAATCTACCATTCTATCAGGTGTTCTATGTGCAGATACAATCGTTAATTCAAAAGGAATATTAAATAAAGTCAACATATCGGCAGCCTGCTGCATTATTGGTAAATCACTATCGCTTCCCATAATAATGCCTACAATTGGTTGTGTTGCCATGACTATTAATTTAGTGCAAGATACAAATTAGCCCTTAATTACTGATCAAATAGCCCGAGATATCAGTAAGAATAGGTTTTGCCTTGTATTCTGTGAAATGAATTCTAATATATTGAATGTTTTGTGTTGGGAATTGTAGGATTCTTTTATGCCCAATAGTGGTTCCTTTTGCGATGGGTTGAAATTGTTTTAGATCATTGCCGCCACTTAGTTCAAATTTCACCACTTTTTGTCCAAGACTTATTTTTTCCTTGAGTTGGATACTATTGAATGCAACGGGTTTATCTAAATGCACTTCAACACTATTATCAGTGTATAATAATTTTGCATTTTTAAAAAGATTATTGGCAAAAGCTTTATCTCTTATTTTTTTAAAATCCATTAATGCAGCAGAATCCAATGGATCAATCAATCCTTTTCTATTTGGAGGTACATTCAAAATTAAATTACCGCCATGTCCTACACTTTTCAAATAGATATTAAATAGGGTAGCGCCTGATTTTACCGTATTGTCTTCTTCTGGATGATAGAACCATCCTTTCCTAATGGACACATCGGCTTCGGCGCCAATCCAATGTTTGCCATTATAGTTTCCAGTATTCAATGTATCATTCGGTGGTGCGCCTTCTCCTCTTTTAAAACCTGCAGTGTCTAATAAATTCCAGTTAGTACTATTAATGATGCCGTTTTCGTTTCCAACCCATCTAACATGTGGTCCGATATCACTGAAGATCATGATTTGTGGTTGATATCTTAATGCAGAATCTTTGAATCTAGTAAAATCATATACTTGTTTCTTTCCATTAGGACCTTCACCGTTGGCACCATCCCACCATAGTTCGAAAAACTTGCCATAACCTGTCAATAATTCTTTCATGGTATTGATATAGATATCGTTGTATTCTGGCGTTCCATACTGTGGATGATTTCTGTCCCATGGTGAAATATACACACCCATTTCAATGCCTTCTTTCTTGCATGCTTCAGACAACATTTTAATCACATCGCCTTTGCCATTCATCCAGCTACTTTCTCTTACAGTATGCTTACTGTATTTACTTGGCCATAAAGAAAATCCATCATGATGTTTTGCAGTGATTACAATACCTTTTGCACCTGCTGCTTTGGCAATACGAGCCCATTGGTTACAGTCTAATGCAGTGGGATTAAACACATTGGGATTTTCACTTCCATGTCCCCATTCCAAATCGGTAAATGTATTGGGTCCAAAATGCATGAATAAATAATACTCTTTATCATGCCAAGCCAATTGCTCTTTAGTAGGAGTGGGTCCAAATTTTTCTTGTGCAGTACAAGTGCAACTATTAAGCATAAGTGTACATAAAGCAAATAATATTTTTTTCATAGTATTATTTTAGTGGCGATAAAGCACGTTTATATAATTGAATGGTATTTTCTAATCCTAAATACAATGCATCGCTGATTAAAGCGTGTCCAATACTTACTTCATCTATAAAAGGAATTTGTTGAACTAAGAAAGGTAAATTATGTCTATCTAAATCATGTCCTGCATTGATGCCCAAGCCTAGTTGTTTTGCTTTTTCAGCAGCTTTACGATATGCTTCTATTATATCTTCTTTTTTACCAGCTTCAAATGCTTTTGCATAAGACTCTGTATACAATTCGATTCTATCCGTGCCAGTAGTAGCTGCTGCTTCTACCATTGCTTCATTTGGATCTACAAAAATGGATACACGAATGCCTGCTTTTTTAAATCTCGCTATGATCTCTTTTAAATAAGCCTGCTCTTTGATGGTATCCCATCCATGATCACTTGTTAATTGATTCAGAGCATCTGGCACTAAGGTAACTTGAGCAGGTTGATTGGCTAAAACCAATTCAACAAACTTCTCTTCTTTTGGGTTGCCTTCTATGTTGAACTCTGTAGTAATATTTTGCTTCAAATCATAGACATCTTTGTATCGAATATGTCTTTCATCTGGTCTTGGATGCACAGTGATACCTTCTGCTCCAAATGCTTCACAATCTTTTGCTACATGTACAAGGTTGGGGTTGTTGCCACCTCTACTATTTCTAAGGGTAGCGATCTTATTTATATTTACACTTAAACGAGTCATAGTCAAATTTAAGTTATTTTTGCAACTCAATTAAGAAAGAATGGCCTATTCTAGTTTAGAAGCTTGTTTATTGGATTTGGAGCAAAACGGACAACTCATTCGTATCAAAGAAGAAGTAGATCCATACCTAGAAATGGCTTCTATTCATTTGCGCATTCATGAACAAAAAGGCCCTGCAATTTTATTTGAAAAAGTGAAAGGCTCTAAATTTAGAGCAGTGTCCAATATTTTTGGAACACTAGAAAGAAGTGAGTTTATTTTTAGAAAAACCTTGCCTCAAGTAAAGCAGTTAATTGCGATGAAAATTGATCCAATGGCTGCGGTAAAAAATCCTTTAAAATCTTTGGCTGCATTACCAGCAGCATTGAATGCTTTACCTATCAGAAATCCTTTGAAGCAACCAGTGGTGTATGAAGAAATTCAGATTTCAGATCTGCCTTTGATTCAACACTGGCCAATGGATGGAGGAGCTTTTGTTACTCTGCCTCAAGTATACACAGAAGATGCAGATAAGCCAGGAATAGGGAATGCCAATTTAGGGATGTATAGAATTCAATTAAGCGGTAACGATTATATTTTAAATAAAGAAATTGGTTTACATTATCAATTACATAGAGGGATTGGGGTGCATCAAACTAAGGCCAACTTGAAAGGACAACCCTTAAAAGTAAGTTGTTTTGTTGGTGGTCCACCAGCTCATAGTGTGGCAGCGGTAATGCCTTTGCCTGAGGGAATGAGTGAAATGAATTTTGCAGGAGTATTGGCAGGAAAAAGATTTGGCTATACTTATAAAGATGGTTTTTGTATTAGTACCGATGCGGATTTTGTAATCACTGGTGAAGTATATCCAGGAGAAAATAAACCAGAAGGTCCATTTGGAGATCATTTAGGATATTATAGTTTACAACATCCTTTTCCTTTAATGAAAGTGCATAAAGTGTATGCAAGGAAAAATGCAATATGGGCTTTTACAGTAGTAGGAAGACCACCTCAAGAAGATACTAGTTTTGGAGAGTTGATACATGCGATGACTGGAGATGCGGTATCCAATGAGATTCCAGGAGTGAAGGAAGTACACGCAGTAGACGCTGCTGGAGTTCATCCGCTGTTATTAGCAATAGGTAGTGAGAGATACACACCATTCTTAGACAATAAAGCACCAGCAGAATTATTGACGATTGCCAATCATATTTTAGGAACGGGTCAATTGAGTTTAGCTAAATTTGTTTGGATCACTGCACCACAAACTAAAAAAGGTGAACAGCTTTCTACACATCATGTTCCAGCATTTTTTAAATACATGATGGAACGTATGGATTTAAAAAGAGATGTTCATTTCTATACTAAAACCACCATGGATACTTTAGATTATTCTGGTGAAGGTTTGAATGAAGGTTCTAAAGTAGTGATGGCTGCATACGGGGATCCAAAAAGAACTTTGTGTGAGACAGTGCCTAGTTTGATTTCAAATCATTTAGAAAATGCTACCTGTGTAATGCCAGGAGTGATTGCCATCAATGCACAAAACAATTCCATTTCATCTATTCAAGAAAAATTAAAAGGATTGGGAGATGCTTTACTAAATCAAGAAGGTGTTTTCATGTTGGTGATTACGGAAGATGCTACTTGGATGGCTGCTAATATTCAAAATTTTTTATGGGCTGGGTTTACCAGAGTAAATCCTTCACATGATATTGATGGGGTAGATGCATTTGTAGCACATAAACATTGGGGCTGTCAAGGGCCTATGATTTTTGATGCTACTATTAAGAAACATCATGCACCACCTGTATTGAAAGATGCTAATGTGGAAAAAAGGGTAGATGCTCTTTTAGCAAAATATGGATACTAGTATATGGTTTGTGTAGATTTCAATTACACTAACATTCAACCCAAGTATGATCTGCTAATAATTTTACCGTTGCAATGAATTGTGCGAAGGGTCCTGATCCACCTCCCCATTCGCTTGGAGCTACTAAGGATAATACATGTGAACCATCCGTTTTCTCATATACATGATAGACTTGACCAATCTGTGGCTTAAAAGTAATCTTAGCCTCATAGATCATCATGCTTAATTCTTTTCTCTTATTAATTTCTTGTGCCTGTCTTGCCAATAATTCAATCTGCTCTTTAATTTGATTGAGTTGCATATTGGTTTGATCTTCCATTGCTGACAATGCCTTGTGTTTGATCACACCTTCTTTTGTGGGTCTGATGGCTACACTTCCAGCAGAAGAAGCGTAGGGAAGTACACTTAATTGTTTGTGGTAGATTTCAGTATTGGTAAATACACTTCCGTCTTCTTTCTTTCCATGATGGCTTACTTTCATAAAACCATTCGCCAATATTTCATGCACTACTTTTAAATGTTCTTGATCTTCTTTGTAAAAGTATACTGTTAAACAAGATGCATTATTAATTTCTGAAGCAATATGGGTAGCAAAATTTTCAGTGGCGCCATGATTAAATGGATGTTTTTCTCCATTGGGATTCACGGAAAATTGCGCGTAGAATGCTTCATTTTCTATATTCACCCAATTATGGCTAAAATCCAAAACATGACCATTTTGAATACTATCAATCTTGTAATTACCCGATTTAGGAACCAGTTGGTATTCGAAATTACATTTCTCTGGAAATAACTGCCAACTAGCTAAAAAATTATATGCTTGAACCATACAGAAATAACAAAAATGAATAGGAATGGTTGAATGAAAAAGGGCTTTTTTATTAGTTAATTGCTACAAAATCAGGCTTTTCTATCAAACTTGAATTATACTTAAAACGAATATTGGCCAATAGACTAATATTGAATGGACTGAGCTGTAAGTTGGTTCTAGGGAAATAGAATCCTTTTAATTCAATGGTACCCAAAATAAGGTTTTCGTTTCTTACCCTAATACCTCCTCCAAGAGCACTATAAATATCACCATTTTTAATAGGCTCACTTACTGTTCTAATATAGGTGAGGTTGGCGAAAATAAATGGTGCTTTTCTAAAACCAAAAAAAGTTCTTGAGTTATACCAAATAGATTCCCAGTTGGCGGTTATTCTTGTACCACCTCTAATTCTTTCTCTATTCAATTGAGGGATCCCATAAATACTATTGATCAATAAAGCTTCATTGAATTTATTTTTTAATGTTTGTGCAAAACTTAGATTGATGACTTGTCGGTATCTATAGCCTGATTCTAAGTAATGAATCTTACTTATATTTTCAATACTTGCTAAAAATCTAAAATCTTGTAATTGTCGATCAATATAGCTTGATCCAATATTGAGTTTCGCACGCCTAAAACTTTCATTTTTTAATAATTTGTAAGAGTCCAGTTGAATTCCCAAGTAGGGGAGAGATTGGCCTTCTCTATTATAATGACCAGTAGTAATCATTAAAGATTTACCTGTTGGCAAATCTTCATTTCGCCCAAATCCATATAAGTATTGAGTTCTAATAATCTTTTGCTTAAAAAGGGTAAATGAGCCAAAATACGCTTGTATACTTTGATAATTTCTATCAATTTGATCTTGGTATTGTATGGGCCTAGTTATAAAATCATTTTCCAAGTACCTCAATTGTACAAAGTATCTTAAGTTATCGTTTTGATATATTTTGTTTTTAATGAATAGTTGGTATCCAATGTTGGCGTCAAAATGTCTAAGTTGATATTGAAGTGAATTAATGTAAAAGGAATCTGACCATGTTTTGTAGGCATTCCTGTTTTTTTCTTGACGAATATCAAATCCATAAACCCATCTATCCAAAGGGTGCAATAATGGTTTATTTCCACTTATAAAAACATTACTCGCTGAAGCCATTCGATTGGCATAATTATCAGTATATGACTTAGCACCTGTTTTTAGATCTAAAAAACTTCCCAATATGTTTCTTGTCGTATAATCAAATCCCCAGCCTGAAACAGTCTTTCTGTCATGATCGTAGTTTTGTGAAATACTAAATGCATTGCCTAAATCATTTATATTTTCTGTAGTTAAATTTAATTCAAAAGCATTGGCTTCCTTTACATTAAAATTTCCGCCAATGGGTAAGATATCTTTGGTGACTACAAAAACATCCACTTTATTGGTATCTTCTTTGTTTGGATAAGCTAGTATTCTGGCATCTTGAATATATCCAAGATCTCTTAACCATTTTTCATTATATGCAACTAGTAGCGGGTTGAGTGGTTCATCTACTTTGATAAAAATATTTTTAGCAATAGTGCTTTTATTGGTTTTATCATGTAGTTGATTAGCAAAATTGATCAACGCATTCATTTTTTGAAAAGTCGGTCTATTGACATCATTTCCAAAATGCCTTTGTTCAATATTGATTGAACGAATTATTTTTCCTTCCAAACTTCCTATGGATTGAATAAACCTATTGATCACCATATTGGTGGAATCAATCAAAGGGTTAGGGGTTCCTTTTAATAAATTAATAATCTTTTGAACCCTACTACTATCTGCAATTTCAGTGATATCTTTTTTAAAACGAAGATTTTGAGCATTCGATACTATCCCAAAACATAAAAGCCAGATAAAAAGTATCGAATGCTTCATTATATTATAAAACCTTTTTTGCTCTATTTCTTAAAGACTCCATAGGGATATTTAATAATTTGCCAATGGGTTTGCCATCTCTGTAGCTTTGTATTCTCACCAATGTAACATCTTCTGGAAGTACAAATGGCTGAGTGTATTCATCGCTATAATTATCAGGCATTTGATCATCAATGGTATAATAGAATCTTAAGTTTTCTACTTCCCCTTCCATTTTTAAAATCAATTCCCCTTTTGTATTTAGTTCAGTAGTTACGATCGCATCATAGATGCTTTTTGCATACTTCACATTAGCTGCATCAAATACCTCAAATTGTTTTTCTACCTTCTTGGTAAAATGATTCCAATCCTTCTTTTCATTAGGAGACCAATTGGTTTCTGCAACTGCTAATCCTCTTGGCCAGGTCATGTATTGTACATTGCGCATATTCTGTAATTGCTCTGTCCATTGATTGGCCTGATTCCCTAAAATAAGGGTAGGGTCAATACCTGCAGGAACTGGATCAAAGCTGTAGGTTGTTTTCATTCTTAAACCTCTGTATACTTTTCCTTCTGCTGTAACTTCTCCTTGGTAAAAATCTATATAGTTGTAATCATTAGGAGACATCACTACTTTATGTCCTTGTTTAGCAGCTTCAATTCCACCTTTAACACCCTGCCAACTCATTACTGCGGCATCCCCACTTAAACCACCTTGCAATATTTCGTTCCATCCCATCATTTTTTTACCTTTTGAGTTGATGATTTTTTGCATGCGTTTTACAAAATAACTTTGTACTTCTAATTGATCTTTTAATCCTTCACGTTTCATCAACGCTTGCACATTAGCTGACTTCTCCCAATTGTTTTTTGCATTCTCATCACCACCCATATGTATGTATTCAAAAGGGAATAAGGGTGCTAGTTCGGACATCACTTTATCAAGAGCTGTATATACTTCTTCATTAGATGGATCTAATGAATTATCTATTCTTGCAGTTGGATGACCATTCATGCCTTCCCAATCCATAAACTCGTCTCCAGCATTCACTTGGTATGGATAATTCGGAGTAGTGCTTAAATTAGGATAAGCAGCAAGCATGGCCATGCTATGACCTGGAACATCAATTTCAGGCACCACTTCAACAAATCTTGCTTTAGCATAAGCAACGACTTCTTTGATATCTTCTTGTGTATAAAATCCACCATAGGTTTTTGGCTCATTGATGGCTGGTGTAGTAATGTTCATCCATTTTCCTTTCTTCTCAACTCTCCATGCACCCACACTGGTTAATTTGGGTAATGCTTTTATTTCCACTCTCCATCCTTGATCATCTGTTAAATGCCAATGGAAACGATTGTATTTATATCTTACCATATCATCTATAAACGTCTTTACATCTTCTTTACTAAAGAAATGTCTACTAACATCCAACATCATACCCCTCCATCCAAATCTAGGTTTGTCCATGATGGTGCAGTGCACTAATTGCCAGTTGGTATTTTTTGCAAATGATTTACCATAGATAGCAGCAGGCAATAATTGTTGAACAGTTTGCCATCCATAAAATAAACCTGCTTCTGTATTGGCTTTAATTTGAATGCCTTTTTCATTTACATCTAATAAATAACCTTCATTACCAATCACATCATTTTTAACAATATTCAATTCAATAGTAGGATTAACCTTGCTTAAGTTAACTGTCTTTCCAGTCACTAATTTTAATTGAGCAATTATTGGTTCAACTAAACCTTTTGATAAGTTAGTTGCGCTAATATTAATTGACTTAGGTAGGGTGTACACACCATTGCCTTTTGTTGCCGAATAAGGTTCTGGAATAATTCCAAGACCTTGAGCCATAGCAAGGTTTAAAGTGAAAAGAAATAAGTTGGTGAAGAGTAATTTGTAGATTTTCATAAAGCAGATTTTATAATGAAAGCAAATCGTTTTTTGCTTTTTAAAGATACTAAAAATAAAAGCCCGACCTTGATTTCTCAGGCCGGGCTTTTCCACATATAATGGTATAATTTCTACTAGTATCTGTACATGTCAGATTTGAAAGGTCCTTTTTGAGGAATGCCTAAATAAGCAGCTTGCTCAGCAGTTAATTCGTCTAATTCAACGCCGATTTTTGCAAGGTGTAATCTAGCTACTTTCTCATCCAAATGCTTAGGTAATACATATACTTTGTTTTCATAGTTTTTATGGTTAGTCCATAATTCTATTTGAGCCAAAGTTTGGTTAGAGAAAGAGTTACTCATTACAAAACTTGGGTGACCAGTTGCACAACCTAAGTTTACTAAACGACCTTCAGCCAATACAATGATATCTTTTCCATCAACATTATACAAGTCAACTTGTGGTTTGATAGTATCTTTTGTATGACCGTAGTTTTTATTCAACCAAGCCATATCAATTTCAATATCAAAGTGACCAATATTACAAACAATCGCTTTATCTTTCATTGCTCTGAAATGTTTTTCAGTAATCAAGTCTCTACAACCTGATGCTGTAACGATGATATCAGCTTCTTTCACTGCATCAATCATTTTCTTTACTTCAAAACCATCCATTGCAGCTTGTAAAGCACAGATTGGATCAATCTCTGTTACAATAACGCGACAACCAGCACCTCTTAAAGAACCAGCAGAACCTTTTCCTACGTCACCATAAGAACCGACTACTGCAACTTTACCAGCCATCATCACATCTGTAGCACGACGAATCGCATCTACCAATGATTCTTGACAACCATATTTGTTATCAAACTTAGATTTAGTTACAGAATCGTTTACGTTGATTGCTGGAATGGGCAATGTGCCTTTAGCCATACGCTCATATAAACGGTGAACACCTGTAGTAGTTTCTTCAGATAAACCTTTGATTCCTGCTACAAATTGAGGATACTGATCAAATACCATATTGGTTAAATCACCACCATCATCTAAAATCATATTTAAAGGACGATCTTCACCGCCAAAGAATAATGTTTGCTCAATACACCAATCAGCTTCTTCGATGCTTTGACCTTTCCACGCAAATACGCCAATACCAGCTGCTGCGATGGCTGCTGCTGCCTGATCTTGTGTAGAGAAGATATTACAAGAGCTCCATTTTACTTCTGCACCCAATGCAGTTAATGTTTCAATTAACACAGCAGTTTGAATAGTCATGTGTAAACAACCTGCAATTCTAGCACCTTTTAATGGTTGACTAGGTCCGTATTCTGCACGGATGCTCATTAAACCTGGCATTTCTGCTTCAGCTAAACGAATTTCTTTACGACCCCATTCTGCTAGGGAGATATCTGCTACCTTATAGGGTAAGCTAAAATCGATGTTTTGTAAGCCCATAATAGTATTTATTTAAGGCACAAAGGTAGTTTTGTAGAATAAAATAATAAAATATTTCTAAAATATAGTGAAAAACACTAAAAAATGCTAATTTTAATATCATTAATTCTTTTTTATCATGAAAAATAAGGCCATAATAGAAGATTCGGCTAATGTCAATAATACCATTCCATTGGATGCAAAAGATTTAGCGATTTTAAGATTGCTTCAAGCCAATGCTAGAATTTCTGTTAAAGAAATTGCAGAGTCTGTTCAGTTAAGTACCACACCGGTGCATGAAAGAATAAAAAGGTTAGAATCGAGTGGGGTGATTAAGCAATATGCCACTTTGATTGATGGTGCTAAAATTAAAAAAGGATTAATGGTGATTTGTTATGCTTCTTTGAATCAACACAGTAAAAAATCAGGCGCACACTTTATTAAACTCATCAATGAATTGCCAGAAGTGGTTGAATGTTATAGTATTTCGGGTGAATTTGATTTTATGATGAAAATTGTAACAGAAGATATGAACAGTTACTATAATTTTCACGTAAATAAATTAAGCCAAGCAGAAAATATAGGACAGGTGCAGAGTGTATTTATAATGGGTGTGGTGAAGCAAACCCATGAATTGATTTAAAAACTCAATCGCATCACATAGTCATCCATATAAAAACCATTGCCAATATCAAATTTAAATTCACTTTCTTTTTCAAATCCATTTTTTACATAAAAGCTATAAGCATTATTGTGCTTATTTACTTGTAGAAATAGAGCGTCCGCATTGGCCTTTTTAGCCACTTCAATCGCTTTATTCAACAATGCTTTACCTGAACCTGTTCCATGTGCAGCTGGTAAAACATATAACTTATTTAATTTGTATGCATTTTGTATGTTACCTGTTTCATCTAAGGGTTCTGCACTAACAGAGCAAAAGCCAATATCACTTTCATTTAATTGAGCTATAAAAAATTGATGCCCTTTTTCAAATTGACCAGCGAGGGATTCGTCGCTATACATCCAGTCTAACATAAAATCAATTTGTTCCTTAGAAATAATATGCCCATAAGTACTAGGCCAGGTTCTTTCAGAGATGGATCTTATTAAAGAACGGTCTTCTAAGGTGGCAGGTCTAATAGTTAATTGATTCATATCAAAAATTAAATGAGTCCCCTTCGGGAGACTCATTTTGGAATGCATTTATAATTGGGCTAAACTTTCTTGAATGGTTTGGATTCTTGCAAGCGCATCCGCTTTTTTCTTTTGTTCCACCGCTAAAACTTCTGGCTTAGCGTTTTGAACAAATTTTTCATTACTTAATTTTTTCTCTACGGATGCAAGGAAGCCTTCTTGATGTGCTAAATCTTTTAATAAATTTTCTTTTAAGCTTTCTGTATTGATAGCTTGTTCTGCAACCAAGTAGAATTTGTCTTTTTCATATGCTACAACTATACTAGATCCAATAGCGCTATTAGTAAAGGCAATAGATTTAGCATTGATTTGTTTAGCTAATATGTTTTGAATAGACTTGTAAATTTCGTTTTGTGCGGATTGAATATGTAAATCAATTGCTTCTTTAGGTTTGATTTGATTCTTATTTCTTGCATCACGTAAAGTAGAAATAACATTTTTTAAAAGCGCTCCAGCATTTAATACAGACTCATTCACTTTTTGAATTGGCTCATATTCTTTTACACATAAATCTTCTGTTTGCGTTTTTAGCGCATGGTGTAATTCTTCGGTAATAAATGGCATGAATGGATGCAGTAATTGCAATAGGGTATCATAAAAATCAATACTTCTATTGTATACATCTGCGTGAATATTTTGCTCAAAGCCCGGCTTGATCCATTCTAAATACCAGCTACAATAATCATCCCAGATTAATCCATAAATTGTTTTTAATGCTTCGCTTAAACGAAACTCTTTTAACATACCATCAACCTCAATTTGTGTAGAGCTTAATTTGGCTTGAAACCAATCCATTGCAAAAGCAGCATCTTCTGGAACCTTACCTTCATGGCTAATACGAGGCTCCCACATTTTTAACAATTTAGCCGCATTCCATAATTTACTGTTGAAATTTCTTCCTTGCTCTAAAGTTGATTCATCAAATAATAAATCATTGCCTGCAGGAGAAGCAATCATAATGCCAAATCTCACTGCGTCAGCACCATATTGATCTATCAGCCCTAATAAGTCTGGAGAATTCCCCAAACTCTTACTCATTTTTCTACCTTGTTTATCGCGCACAATCCCTGTGAAGTATACATCCTTGAAAGGTATCTTACCCATGTATTCTTCACCTGCCATAATCATTCTTGCTACCCAGAAGAAAATAATTTCTGGTGCAGTTACCAAGGTACTGGTAGGGTAGTAATAATTGATTTCAGCATTATTTGGATTAGACATTCCCTTAAATACTTCGATTGGCCATAACCAACTACTAAACCAAGTGTCCAAGCAATCCGCATCCTGTGTTAAGGTCTTGCCTTTTGTTGCAGGAAATTTTGTTCTTACTTCTTCTTCGCTCTTTGCTACATATACATTTCCTTCTTCATCATACCATGCTGGAATTCTGTGACCCCACCATAATTGTCTACTAATACACCAATCTTTGATTCCTTCCATCCAATGACGGTATACATTTTTAAACTTAGCAGGATGAAATTGTATCTCATCACTCATTACAGCTTCTAATGCAGGAGCTGCTAATTTTTTCATATCCACCCACCATTGCAAACTCAATCTTGGTTCCACTACAGCGTCTGTTCTTTCGCTAAATCCAACCTGATTTACATAGTCTTCTAATTTCACCAAATTTCCACTTGCTTCTAAATCAGCAGCAATGATTTTTCTTACCTCTAAACGATCTTTTCCGATATACATTGGAGCAGCTTCGTTCATAGTTCCATCCTCATTCAATGTCTCAATTACTTCTAATCCATGTTTTTGACCAAGATTAAAGTCATTGATATCATGAGCTGGTGTAACTTTTAAAGCACCTGTTCCAAATTCAATATCAATATAATCATCAGTAATAATTGGAATGCGACGATTAATCATTGGAACAAATGCAAATTTCCCTACTAAGTGCTTGTATCGATCATCTTTTGGGTGAACGCAAATTGCAGTGTCTCCAAAGATGGTTTCGGGTCTTACAGTAGCAATGGTAATATACTCGTCACCAGGGATATCTAATTTGTATCGGATATGATACATCTTTCCATTAACTTCTTTATGAATAACTTCTTCATCACTCAATGCTGTTTTGGCACGAACATCCCAATTGATCATTCTCTTTCCACGATAAATCTTACCCTTCTCGTATAAGTCAACAAAAACATGGATTACAGATTCGTAGTAAGCGGGGTCCATGGTGAAACTTGTTCTTTCCCAATCCAAGCTACATCCCATCTTTCTTAATTGCTGTAGGATAATGCCACCATATTTCTCTTTCCATTCCCAAGCATAACCTAGAAATTCGTCTCTTGTTAAGGAAGATTTTGCAATGCCTCTTTCTCTTAACATCGCCACCACTTTTGCTTCTGTTGCAATGGATGCATGGTCTGTTCCAGGTACCCAACAAGGATTCATTCCTTGCATTCTTGCGCGACGCACTAAAATATCTTGAATGGTATTATTTAAGCAATGACCCATATGCAACACTCCTGTCACATTGGGAGGAGGGATGACCACCGTATAAGCAGGTTTGTCATTTGGTTCACTGTGAAAATATCCACGATCTACCCAATGTTGATACCATTTGCTGTCTACTTCTGCTGGGTTAAAATTTTTACTCAATTCCATGCTTAAATGCTTTGCCTATAATTAGTTACAAAAATAAGGAAAACCTGCAAGGTATTTTTGACTAAAAAATCCGAACTTGGACCTTTATGGAATTTGCTATTGTAGATATAGAAACCACAGGAGGAATGCCAAGTACTCATGGCATCACAGAGATTGCTATTGTAATACACAATGGCATTGAAGTGACCGGCAAATACAGCACATTAGTAAACCCAATGCAAAAAATTCCCCCATTTATTGTCGGCATGACTGGGATTAGTGACGAGATGGTTGCCAAAGCTCCTTTATTTGAAGAAATAGCGCCTCAGATATATAATTTACTCAATGGTAGAGTTTTTGTAGCGCATAATGTAAGCTTTGATTATTCTTTTGTACACTTTCATATGGATAGAGCAGGTTTTAAATGGAGTGCCCCCAAACTTTGTACCATTAAATTGAGTAGAAAAGTATTTCCTGGATTAGCTAAATATGGATTAGGGTCTTTAACTAGAGATTTAGGCATTCGAATTGAGGGTAGACATAGAGCTTGGGGTGATGCACAAGCAACAGCTGAAGTTTTGTCTTTGGCTATTGAAAAACAAGGCATGAGTCCAATTCACCATCTACTTACAAAGAAAGAACCCTATAAAAAGAAAGCCTCCCCAAAACCAGGTTCAGAGGAGGCTACTCATAATACATCAGAGGATTAATAATCCGCTGTAATGCCGGTATAATTTTGAGGCGTAATTTTTTTCAATTCTTTTTTCAATGTAGAAGACACTTTTAATCCATCGATGAATTTATGCATGGATTTCTTATCAATCTTACTATTGCCTCTTGTTAAATCTTTTAATGCTTCGTATGGATTTGGATATTTCTCACGACGTAATATTGTTTGAATTGCTTCAGCCACCACTGCCCAGTTATTTTCAAGGTCTTCGTTTATTTTTACTTCGTTCAAGATCAATTTGCCCAAACCTTTTTCTAAAGAATGAATAGCAATAGCAATATGACCAACTGGTACACCAATATTTCTTAAAACGGTTGAGTCAGTAAGGTCTCTTTGTAATCTTGAAATAGGAAGCTTTGCAGCTAAGTGTTCTAACACAGCATTTGCCATGCCTAAATTACCTTCTGCATTTTCAAAATCAATGGGGTTTACTTTATGTGGCATCGCGCTTGATCCTACTTCGCCCTTCTTAGTTTGTTGTTTGAAATAGTCCATACTTATGTATGTCCATACATCTCTAGAAAAATCAATTAAGATATTATTAATTCTTTTTAAATTATCACAATGCGCAGCAAAATGATCATAGTGTTCAATTTGTGTTGTGAATTGCATTCTTTGCAATCCTAATACATCTTCTACAAATTCATTGCCCAAAGCTACCCAGTCTTTCTTTGGATAAGCAATATGATGTGCATTGAAATTACCAGTAGCGCCTCCAAACTTTGCAGCATAGGGTATAGATACAAATAATTCAATTTGATGATGTAATCTTTCTACAAATACCATAATCTCTTTACCTAAGCTGGTTGGCGATGCAGCTTGTCCATGTGTTCTTGCTAATAAGGGAACTTTCTTCCACTGTTTAGCTAATTGATATAATTTATTTTGCAAATTGATATATGCAGGAAGAATTTGGTGCTCCATTGCTTCTTTCCAACTCAAAGGAATAGCGGTATTGTTGACATCTTGAGAGGTTAAACCAAAATGTATCCATTCTTTTAATTCACTTGCCTTATTGGCGTCTAACACTTCTTTTAAAAAATACTCTACCGCTTTTACATCGTGATTAGTAGTCGCCTCAATGCTTTTTATTTTTAGAGCATCTGCTTCAGAAAAATGATCAACCACCCCCAATAATGCTTTTTTCAAAGAAGGACTTACTTTAAAGAATTTCTTATCTGCTAAAAACAAGAAATAATGTACTTCCACCAATACACGGTATTTTATTAACGCATATTCTGAAAAATAAGCACCTAGACTTGCTGTTTGCTTATGGTAACGACCATCGATAGGAGAGATAGAGGTAAGTTGTGACATATCAAAAAAAATGGTTTTCTTTGCGCAAAGTTAATTCAATTGAGCAAGAGATGGCGCATAGGGGCTGTAAGTTATTTAAATACACGCCCTTTTATACTGGGAATGGAGCAATCTGGCCTAATCGAGCAGATTGAACTGAAGAAGGATTATCCTGCTCAGATTGCCCAAGCTTTATTGGAAGACCGCATTGATATTGGCCTTGTTCCTGTAGCGGTGATCCCTTTGTTAAAAGACCCGTATTATATCTCTGATTTTTGTATTGGAGCTGAGCAGGAAGTTGCATCTGTGGCCATATTTAGCGAGGTTCCGTTAGATAAAATTGAGAAAGTGTATTTAGATCATCAAAGTAGAACTTCTGTTCAGTTGGCTAGATTGATGATGGAATTGTATTGGGAGAGACAAGTGGAGTGGATTGCTGCGGAGCCAGATTATATTGAAAAAATTGGTGGCACAACAGCTGGTGTTATTATTGGTGATAGAGCACTCGTTGCGCAACAAAGATTTCCCTATGTATACGATTTAGCTGCAGCTTGGAAAAAATATACTGGTCTACCTTTTGTTTTTGCTACCTGGGTTTCCAATAAGCCCATTCCGGAAGAATTTAAAAAACAGTTTGATGCAGCAAATGCCTATGGCTTAAATCATTTGGATGAAGTGATTGAAAGTATTGGTCAAGAAGAAATGATCTATGATTTAAAGAAGTACTATACGCAAAATATTAGTTACGCATTTACAGAAGAGAAGAAAAAAGGGTTGGATCTATTTTTAAAATTACTAGCTAGGCCTTAGTGCTTTTTAAAAAAGGAAGGTAATTTTTTCGTTAAGAAATCATTGAAATAATTAAATATCTCTGGAGCAGGATTGATCCATTTGGCTAGGATATAAAAGCCTATTCCATATAAGCTTGACTGTAAAGCTATATTCAACATAAAATTAGTAGGAGCAGGCACCTGATGTACAAGTAACATTAATCCAATACTTAACAATAAGAATATTCCATGCTTCCATGTATAAGGCTGTAAGTCAAATTTGAAATATAAAAATCCAAATCTTACACTATTGTATAAAGTGTAAGCAATTAAATTTGAGATGGCCAAACCAGTTAAATCGTAATGCTGGATCAAATAATAATTTAATGGAATAGACACTACCACAAAGAGTACATTGGTTAAAAAATCGAATTTCCAGAAATTAGAAGTGCCAATAATTTGAGCATTCACTCCAGTAGCCAAATCAATTAATTTAGCCAAGCCCATGATAAAAGCTAAATTCACCAAGGCATCATATCCTCCGCCTTGTTTATGGCTGATCCAATTTAAGAAAGCCACTAGGTTTCCGATGTTCAACCATATAAGTCCAAACAATAATAAGCCCACAGCTAATAAATTGGATACACTTTTATGGTAGATATGTTTGATATTGGCAAAGTCTTTGTCTTTCCACGATTTTGCCAAAATGGGTATGCTTATCGCAGTTAAACTTCTTTGCGGAATTTCTAAGATGGCTGAAACATAAGTGGCAATAGCAAAGATACTTGCGTCGCTTAATCCTTTTAAGCCAACAATCATAAAGGTATCATTGGTTCTTGCCAATAAATTAAAAAACTGTCCAGCAAATACAAATAAGGCGAAGCTGATCATCTTCCCTTTTAATCTTTTAGTGACACTGCTTATTTCGAATGTTCTAAAAGACCATTCTTTGGTTTTGATCAGTGTATACAATAAGTATAACATCGGAATCAGATAAATGCCACTGAATAAGGCAATAAACTGGTCCAAATTAATTACATGAAATCCAAAAAGCAGTATCAATACAGTAGTTAATATTCTTATGCTGGTTTCCCTTAAGAAATTTGTTAAAACACCTTTATGTAAGCCCCATGCAAAAGCTTCTAACCAGTAAAATAATAAAAGAAAAAATGTATAAGGGTAAACATAGGAAAAATAATTCGCTAAGCTGGGGGACTTTCCTAATTTTCGAATAATCAAATCTTTATTGGTCCAGCCAATGATCAATAAAATACCAAAACCAATTAAGTTGATGATCAATGTTAAAAAAGGAAGTTCGTTTTTTTCTTTACCTAAGTAGTGATTGTAAAAAGGGAAGAATTTATATACAACGGGTAATGTTCCTAAAGTGCAGAATACAGATAGGGTGGCGCCAATATCAATCATGGCTCTTACCAATCCTTGATCGTTCTTGTTAAAGAACATGGGGAACAGCACTAATAAATTAATGGCACCAATCAAGAATCCTATAAAAATATAATAGGAAGATTTTATACCTTGTTTTTGAATGATGCCCATAGTACAAATATATTATTATTTATACTTACCGATAAGTCTATTCTTCAATAGCTTCCAGATAGTTTGATATGAAATGCGACTTTCGGTATAGATAACCTGTTTTTGATCAATCAAGTCGGTTAAACATGTTGCATACCAATCTTTGTGCTTTTCTAATATATATGCAATAATCTTTTGTCTATTAGGATGGGTTTGATTCTTTAAAGTAGACTTATCTGTTTGTCTATAGAATAATAAATATTCAGGAATCAAATGAACCTGCCATTGAGCTTTTGTGATTCTAATATAAAACTCCCAATCTTCGTAACCTAATGTCATGGATTCATCGTATCCGCCCACTTGATCCCATGCTTCTCTTCTAATCATGGCACAAGCTGAACATTGATTGGAAAATAAAAAGTTAAATGCATTGCCTCCCCTAGGTCTTGACTTATCGGTTTTGTTGCCAAAGTATTGAATATAACTGGTCACTACACCTGTAGTGGGCTCCTTTTGTAGAATGTCTATTCCTTTTTGAAAAAAACGATTATCAAAATAATCATCTGCATCTAATGTTACAATAATATTTCCAGTGGCATGATGCACACCATAATTTCTTGCAGCACTCATTCTGCCATTTTCTTTATGCAATACTTTTACTAAAGATGCTTTATCTAAATCTGCTAACACTTTTAAAGTGTATTCATCAGTTGAACCATCGTTTACCACAATAATTTCATGAGCAGCAAAAGTTTGCTCTTTTAACTTATGGATGGTTTCTTCTATATATTTCCCGTCGTTGTAACAAGGAATGATGACGCTGATTTGATCTTGCATATTATATAATTACTTGTAGCAGAAAATATTTAATTGAACATCATAGATAGTGCCAGTATCTTTTTGAGCAAATGGCTGCTTTAAATTGTCGGCTGCCATTTTGATATACACTTTAAAGCCAGCGGTTTCAACTAATTTCAATAATTCATTGAGTTTATGTGTATCTGTAGCTTTTCCATGATATTCTAAAAAGAAATTTTCAATCTTGTAAAGATAAGGGGCGCAATCTTTCACTACTTCATATTCTGCACCTTCGATATCCATTTTTAAAAAATCAACCGCGTCTAAATTAGAAAGGATGGTTGATAATTTTATGGCTTCTACTTTATTAGCTGATTGCCCGGTAGTATCTATATGACTTGCTTCTGATCCTTTATTATCAAATGAAAGGGTAGTGTGCTCTGTCCAAATTGCTGCTTGATGTAATTCAACCTGTTTAAAGCCATTCGCATGAATGTTCTTGGAAAGTATTTCAAATAAATTGGCATCTGGCTCAAATGCGTGCACAATTGCATTGGGATATATTGTTTTAAAATATATTGTACTTATGCCAATATTGGCCCCGCAATCTAATATGACTGGATGAGATTTATTAGACTCGAATTTATATATCTCTTCTACAAATATTTCTTGATATGTTTTGAGTACTTCATAAGGTCGAATATAATGAAGTATGAAATGCTCGAATTGTCTAGATTTAAGTTGAGTATCATCCTGGTTTTTCAAAAGGCGAGTGGCTAACCAGGATACTTGTTTGAATCTTGGTTTTTCAGGGCGCTGAATCCATCTTTTTCTAATACCCTTTAGTATATTTGTAATAATCATTAATGGTTGCTTTTCATGTCTGAACCTAAAATTTCAATTTGTATACCCGTTTACCAAAAACCTGAATATGTAATTAGGGCTATTCAGTCTATTGCCAAACAGGATCACAAAAATGTAGAAATCATCCTTTCAGACGATTCTCCTAGTTCAGACCTAAAATTAGCAATTCAGCCTTATATTTCTGAATTGGATATCAAATATTATCACAATCAGCCGGCATTAAAGAGTCCAATCAACTGGAATAATGCTTTGGATAAGGCTACTGGAGATTTTTATATGCTTTTGCATCAAGATGATTGGTTGGAATCAGATAAAGCCCTATCCATATTTTTGAAAGCTTTTTCAGAAAATCCTTCTGTGGGGTTTGTATTTTGTAAAAACACGGCGATTCAACCAGATGGTCAAATAATTACTTTGCAAGCCATGCCATCTTTATTGAAGGGTATGTCAAAAAGACCTCATCATATTTTAAGAGCCAATGTGATTGGTCCACCAAGTAATACGATGTTGAGAAAAGAGATTTCGATTAGATATGATGAATCTTATATCTGGCTAGTGGATGTAGATTATTATATACAATTATTGACAAAGGGGTATCAATATCAATATCTTGATCAGCACTTAGTGAGTATTGGTCTGCATGAAGATCAAACTACTGTTTTCTGCAGAAATAACGAGGACGTTATTGTCAAAGAAAATATCTGGTTCGCGCATAAATTAGGGAATGCTGCATTTAATGATGTATTGATCTATGATTATTACTGGAGACTTCTAAGAAACTATTCAATAAGGTCCATTGCAGATTTAAACGCCATGGGAGTAGAGAATCCTAAAATTTTATGGGTGATTAGAAAGATGTTGAATGTGCAAATGAAATTTCCATTAGCTCTGTTAAAGATTGGACCTATCTCCAAATTACTCATGTTCTCTTGTTATTTAGCGCGTCCCAAAAACAAATAGGTTTTTGAACCTGAGCATTTTCTTTTCTATTAATTTCCAAGAAGCAATTCCCAAAATAAAAGAAATGATGGTACTTGACCAAAGTAAGAACATTACAGAAGGTTGGAAACAATAAATAATTAATTGTTGAACTGGAAATGCGTATAAATAAATTCCGTAAGATGGGTCTTCGATATTGTTGTGAATCCAATCTGCTAATCTAGAGCTTCCTTGACCAATATACAATACCAAATAAGGCCAGCTAAAACCTAGCCAAATAGGATTTAGTTTAAAATAAATGATCACAATGCTGGATATCAAAGCAAGTATTGCCAATTGAGTTCTATAGGGAATGCTATTCCAATCCAAAGCAGCCCAAAAAGATCCTATCAAGAAAAAGAAACCTAGTTCAACTATAAAGTCTACTCGAAGTTTGAAATTGATGTGTTTTAAAGAGGCAATATGGAATATATTTCCATACAATAAGCCCAAAATGGTCAGTATTAAAATTGAAATCACTAACCATTTGAATTGCCTAAAAGGGAATAGGAATAATAATACAAGGTAAAAGAAAAACTCAAATCCCATTGTCCATAAAGAACCATTGATAGCAGTATTTACATTCTTATCAAAAACTCCATGAATCCTCCATTGGTTATGATAAAGGGTAAGATTATTTAAAATATAGCTAACTGCTTCTTTTTCGAATTTAAAATAAGTTTGTTTGGGCTGATAAATGATGTAAGCCATTCCAACGGATAATAATAATACAATGATTAATCCGGGATAGATTCTTAAAACTCTTTTCCATAAATAATCTAATACATTAGGGCTTCTCTCTAAGCTTTTAAATATCAAAAAGCCGCTAATGGTGATGAATCCTTTAACGCCAAAATAGGATAAATTAATATAATGATCCGTCCATTCGCACAATGGGTCGCAGCCTTTATTTCCAATTAATACATAAGAATGAGAAACTATTACCAGCCATGCAAAAATGATTCTAATGATATCGAAATTATTAGCTTTTCTAATATGCGTCATGCCTGTACTCATAGTATTGAATACAAATATAAAAGATTTAGTATCTTGGGAGCATGTTACTCTCTATTATTATTGTCAATTACAAATCCACTGCAGATATTCAAAATTGTTTGAGATCTGCTACAACATCTTTGATAGAAAATAAAGATATTGAATGGATTGTGGTAGATAATGATTCTAAAGATGGTAGCGATCAGATATTGTCAAATGAGTTTCCCTTTATTCAATATATTCAAATGGGCTATAATGCAGGTTTCGCAAGAGCGAATAATGCTGGAATGAAAATAGCTAAGGGAGATCAGGTTTTGTTGTTAAACCCAGATACGCTGATCATGGCTGGCTCCATTGAAAAATGTGTTGAAAGATTAGTGCAATCAAATCATATTGCTTGTGGTGTTCAGTTAATTCATGCAGATGGTGCCCCACAATTTTCAGGAAGTAAATTTGTGAATGGTGGTTTAAACCATTTATTGGATTTGCCTTATTGGGGTGCCAGTTTAAAAGCTATTGCTTCTTTGTTTAAAGCGAATAAGCCATCAGTCATTAAAGCGATTAAAGAGCAAAAAGTAGATTGGATAAGTGGTGCATTTTTGATGGTCAAGAAATGGGCTATTGAAAAAGCAGGATACATGGACGAGGAATTCTTTTTATATGCAGAAGAAGTAGAGTGGTGCAGTAGATTGGGCAAATGGGGTTCTATGTGTTTGTATGGTGATATTGAAATAGTTCACTTAATTGGCAGCTCAATTCAACATGCAACAGGATCTGCGGATAATAGCTATACCAATTTATCCGATAAAAAAGGTTTACAATTAATGGTATCAAATCATTTAAGAATCAGAAAGCAATATGGTGTTTTTTGGTACTTATTTCAATTGCTTAATTTTACTTGGGCAATTGTATATGCTTTTGTGATGAGTTTTTTATTACACTTAGCTCATGGGAAAAATCCATTCACAGACTTTGATAAATTAATGGGCTTCACAAAAAATGTATCTAAGCTTTGGGGCTATAGTTATCCAATGGTTATAAGAAAACCTTATTTCTATAAGTGTTTTTAATGCCCCAATAAGCCTTTTAATGTATCTATTCTAAACTGAATAACAGGCCAGGTTTTAGAAGGGTTTCCTTCTAATGTATATTTGATTCCTAATACAATAGCAGCTCCTAATTTAAAGAAGTATTCTACTATCTTATAAATGAATGCTTTTTGACTAATTGCTTTGGTTCTGGCTCTTTCACCTCTTCCCATGCCACTTGCTACACGGTACATGTATTCCTTGGTAAGCTTCTTGGTTTCTACAACATGTTCCACTATAATGTTTGGATCATAATAAATGGTATGTCCAAGATCCATGATCTTATAAAACAAATCTTTTCCTTCTCCGCCAATTCTTACAGTTCCAACTACACCCGGAAGTTGTGTATTGAATCCACCTATTTGTTCAAATATTTTTTTAGAAACAATCATATTGGATTCCAAAGGATATTTCCCATTTTTAAATGCACAAGCAATAGGGGAGTAATCAAAATTACCCACCATACTAGATACATAATAACTCATCCATTTGGGTTCTGCAGGTATATATCTTGGAATGATCCTGCCTCCAAAACCATGAACAAAAGGTTGATCATTGATGTGCTTAATAATATTTTGAACAAAATCTTTATGAGCAATGGCATCGTCATCAATAAAACATAGCCAATCAAATTGAGCTATTTCGGCTCCTGTATTTCTTGCAAAACTAGCACCTTGATTGGTTTCAGTAGTGTAATAAAAATTTCCATTTGGATGTTGAGCTTTCCATCTTATAAATACTTCTGGAGTTCCATCAGTAGAATTATTGTCCACCACAATAGCTTCAAAACAATCTAAACCAGAAGATTGCTGATACAATGCATCTAATGCAGCACCAATATAATTGGCTCTATTATAACTACAGATAATAATAGAAAGTTTAGACATCCTATGCTTCTTTTTGTTTTAGTGCTTTGTAACCTACAAAGATGATCAATCCCCATAATAATATAGAAGCAATGCCGGAAGCTTTTTTAGAAATATTGATGGAGCTTGGTCTGAACTCGAATTTAATTTCATGTTTTCCTGCAGGAACCACTAATCCTCTTAATACATAGTTTACTTTTACGATAGGTGTTTCCTTGTTATCGATATAAGCTTTCCATCCAAGATTATAATAAATCTCACTAAATACTGCTAATTGTTTTTTAGAAGTATTCGCTGTATATAAAATATCATCATTGTTGTTCTTGACTAATTGAATACTTGCTGCAGTATCTACTTCAAGGTTGCTTAAATCAGCAATTTTATCTTTTTCTTCAACAATGGCAGTATCTTTTGGATTGAAATTATCAAGCGCCTTCATTACACTCGCAGCATCTTTTTGATATTGCACCCCTTTTACAAACCAGGCATTTCCTAAAGCTTCTCTGTTTGGAATAGTATCTGTTGCTGGATTGCCAGAAATAACATATTTGGTATTCAGCATATTGATTGTTGGCATACAGTTAGGGAACTTATACCATTGGTTTTCTATAAGGTCTTGATAGATGCTTAATTTAGCAGGGTTGTATCCACCTACGGTTTTATGATGGTATGCAATTAAAGCGCCTCCATTGAATGCATTTTGAATTCCTCCGCGGATATCCAAAACTCTATAAGTACTAGTATCTTTTTTCAAAGCGATATCTAAAGGAGTTAAATTAAATGCCGCTTCGTTTTCAGTTGCTTCGATGAAACTATCAGGCTTTAAATATTTGGTATTTAAATTAAATAAATCAATCAAGGTCAATACTCCCAATCCAACAAAAAAGATAGTTGGGTTAATTATCTTTTTGATGCTTAAGAAAACAAGTGCAGCTATTAATAGTAAATACAATAAAGCTTTAGTGATATCTGATTCCATTAATGATTTTCTATCTGCCACCAAACCATTGAATAAATCATTTGCTGGAGTAATATATGCCGCAGCTGCTTGTGGATCTTTTACTTGTGAGCTAACCATCTGACTCCATTGCGCTAATTTTTGTTTATCCTCTTCATTTTTAAAATCAGTGGTAAAATAAATCGCGAATACTGCAACAAAGCTTAAGGCAATCAATGCTAAACCTGTTTTATATTTCTGTATAAAACCTTTTAATGAATTTTCTTTGCTCAAAGCATCTGCGCCGTACATGGCCATCATGCCCATCAATAATGTTGGGATAACCATGATCATACTTGGCGCTCTAAACTTATTATAAAATGGTACATTGTTCAATACAAATTCATTGAAGCCCTTTAAATAGGAACCTGCTGCTAATAAACAAGCCAAGACAATGGTAGCAGCTATCCAAATTCTATGTGGATTTGATTGTACCGAGAATCCAATCAATGCTAATATGCAAATAACGATACCGATATAAGGAGGGCCAGCTGTGAAACCTATACCGCCCCAATAGAAATTTAAAAAACCTTGTAATTGTTGTCCTAACTCTGGTGGCATTTGTTGTAAAGTCTCTACTGCTTTTGATTGAGTAATATCCATTACTGCATTAGGATCTGCACCACCACCATATATATTAGGAAACATTAATACCAGTGGTTCCGTTGTAAACATGCTATAACTTAAAGCATAATCACTATTTAATCCAGTGGCATTGGTTTTACTTTCTTTGGTTACTAAAGCACTTCCGCCTCTGATAGATGCTTTGCCATACTCATAAGTGCTTACTAAGATAGGAGCATTGACTGCTAATCCTAATAAGCCTGCAATCAAACCAGCAGCTAATGTAGTATAGATGGCTTTAAAATCTTTTTCTTTGATCCATGTTATCAAATAATACAATGACATGAATACGGCAATGATGATTCCGTAATAGGTTATTTGCAAGTGATTGGCTTGCACAAATAAGGCGGTGGAAATACTCGTTAATAAAAGTCCCCAAATGTATTGCTTTCGGAATAGAATGAATAAAGATCCAATAAAGAATGGGAGATATGCAATGGCATGCATTTTAGTAATATGTCCAACCGTTACAATAATGGGGTTATAAGTTGCATAACTATATGCCAATGCGCCTACAACACTAATGATGCTATTGAATCCTAAAACCTGTGCTAAAAAGTAAAAGCAAATACATGCTAAAAAGAATAAACTTATTGGTTCAGGCAAGTATAAGGTGAACAATCTATCTAATACACCGATAGAATATGCATAACCCACAACCCCTGTAATTTGATAAGTGGGCATACCACCAAACATACTATTGGTCCATAATGGTGTATGGCCATATTGTTCTCTATATTGAAGAGCATCCTGCGCCATTCCCTTAAATTGTGTAATATCTGATTGTTGTAATACTTTGCCTTCTAAAGCAGGTTTGCAATAAACAATTGCCACTATGGCAAATACAAATACTGCAATTAAATGAGGCAGAGCAGATTTAAGAAAGTTCTTCAACATAATGTATTAAATTAGTGTAACAAACCTACAACTAAAAAGGCTTTTTTAGTAATTTTATTGCCTTCTAACATGTTAAAAACCTCCGAGTTGATATGAATTATAAAGCCTATGTTCCCTTTCTTTCAAGATTAGCCGTGCTTTGTAATATTTGTTTTTTGATAGATATGGCCATTATGTATATTCCAGGATGGCATCTGCCTAATTTTTTAGCTAATTTTTTTGGAGTATTAGGTTTAGAGATGGCACCATTTGCGAATCTACTATTGGGCGTATTAATGTTTATTGTAATTTTCAAAAAAATAGATCTCGATTTACGTAAATGGCAAACCTTTTTCAATATGGGTATGTTATTGATTCAATTAATCACCTTATTTGCCTAAAAAACATGATATCTTCCATACTTAAAGACAAACCCACTAAATTATTTTTAGGTATTACCGCATTCTTTGTAGCCAATGCTTTAATTGCTGAATGTATTGGAGGAAAAATATTTTCTTTAGAAGGGGTTTTGGGAATTGCACCTGCAAACCTAACCATCTTTGGAGAATCGGGGCTTTCATTTAATTTAACTTGTGGAGTTTTGTTATGGCCTCTAGAATTTGTGATTACAGATATTGTGAATGAATATTATGGCCCCAAAGCAGTTAGAAGAATTAGCTTAACTGCAGTGTGTTTAATTATTTATGCATTCTTAATGTTTTATTTAGCGATGCATATTGCTCCTGCAAGTTTTTGGGTAAGTTCCAAGCAAGCAGATGGTATCCCAAGCATGCAAGGTGCATTTGAAGCCATTTTTGGTCAAGGCATGTGGATTATTGTCGGAAGCTTAATAGCTTTTTTGGTAAGCCAATTAGTAGATGTTTATGTCTTTCATAAAATCAAACAAAGAACTGGAGAGAAGTGGGGTTGGCTGAGAGCAACTGGATCTACAGTGGTGTCTCAATTGGTAGATAGTTTTGTGGTTTTGGTGATTGCATTTAAAATTGGCAACAATTGGACATGGTCCTTTGTGATTGCAGTATGCATTGTAAACTATATGTATAAGTTTAGCATGGCTTTATTGTTAACGCCTGTTTTAAGTTTTGTAGAAAATAGGATAGAGCTTTATTTAGGTCATGAGACGGCCGCAAAAATGAAATTAGCTGCCATGGGAAAATCAAACGAAATTTAAACTAGCTATTTCTTTTTGAAAGCAGCATTTGAATGGCTACTTTATCAATAGGTAATGTCATGTCTTCCACTTTCAATTCAGATAAAGGTATCCATCTTAAATGTTCTGCAGTACCTTTTATATCTGCAACCTGTTCGGGTAAAAAATCAAAGGCAACAGTTTTCGCTTGAATATCTTTTGTGTTTTCTGAGTGCACTAAATAATAGATAGAGATAATTTGATCTACATTATTAAAAGCAGAAATTTGAAAAAAATCTGTTGTATAAAAATGATCTCCTACGGTTATTTTCAAATTAGCTTCTTCCATAAATTCTCTCGCTAATCCATCTCTGGTACCTTCACCAATTTCTAATCCACCCCCTGGAAGTTTTGTGATATAAGCTCCTCTAATAAATTCATCGCTTACTAATAATCTGTCTTCTTCATCAATTAGAATACCATATACTCTTACATTAAATAAAGCCATACATGTTCTTTATTTAAGATGAATATTTCCTTTGAAAACAAAAGTGCCAGGGCCCATCAACCAGATATTGTTAAAATGCCCTCCACCTTTATGATGTAATTTAACTGCTAATTTACCCCCAAGGGTTTCAATGTTAATGGTTTGATCTCCTTCTTTATGCAAACATGCAATTAAAGCTGCAGCAGTTACTCCAGTGCCGCAACTATAAGTTTCATTTTCTACACCTCTTTCATAGGTTCTTACAAACAAACCGTCTTGTTGTTGTTCAACAAAGTTTACATTGATGCCTTCTTTTGTGAATCTTTCATTGTATCTGATGGATTTACCTTCTGCATAAACATCTAAAGCTTGAACGTTATGAACTTGTTTGATGTAGTGCGGTGATCCAGTATTGGTCACATGAAAATCATTACCATGTTCCACTGCATTCACTTCTGACATTTTTAAATGCACCCATCCTTTATGATCCATGGTTGCTTCATGTGGTCCATCTACTGCAATAAAATGATAATGTTCTTTCACAATACCAATATCATGCGCAAATTGCACTAAACATCTGCCACCGTTGCCGCACATACTACCTTCTTTTCCGTCAGCATTATAGTAGGTCATAGAAAAATCAAATCCTTTTTCATTACCCAATAACATTAATCCATCAGCACCAATGCCTTTTCTTCTGTCGCATATAAAAGCAATTTGATTTTGAGAGAGGGAAGTCTTGCCATCACGATTGTCAATAATTACAAAATCGTTTCCGGTGCCTTGGTATTTTGAAAATTGAATATCCATTGTACTAGATTAAATGTTGGCTAAAATACCCAATGATTTTTGAATCATTTGATCAACTGCTTTGGCAGGATCTTTACTAAATTCTTTTTTCACTCTGTTAGCAACAATTACATTGATGCTTAAGCAATGATGCCCCAAGGTATTGCACATGCCATAAATGGCACTGGTCTCCATTTCAAAATTAGCGATATGGTGATTGCCGTATCTAAAGCTGGTCATTTGATCAACTAAATTAGGCATGCTCAATGGTAATCTTAAAATCCTTCCTTGAGGTCCATAGAAACCAGGACATGTAACGGTAATCCCATGACTATATCCTTCTGTAAAATGTTTTAATAAACTAGGGCTTGCACTAGCAATATAGGGATGAACATTGTTGGATAGAATTTGAGTATGTTGTTCAAAAGCATTTAAAATAGCTTTCTCTTGTTCGTTGTTTTGTAATTTGTAAAAATGCATCAAATTATCTATGCCTAATCCATGTGTTCCTGCTACTAATTGATCAACACCTACTTCACCTTGCAAAGAACCACAGGTACCCATCCTTACAATATTCACTGATTTTTTGGTGTCTTTGATTAATCTGGTTTCAAAATCTATATTTACTAAGGCATCTACTTCGTTTAAAGCGATATCGATATTATCTGGACCGATACCAGTACTCAAAACAGAGATTCTTTTATTGCCAATATATCCTGTATGGGTGATAAATTCTCTGTGCGAAAGTTCAAATTCAATTGAATCAAAATACTTGCTAACATGTGCAACACGTTCAGGATCTCCTACAGTAATGATGGTATCCGCAATTTCTTCCGGACGAAGATTGAGATGATATATAGCCCCTCTATCGTTAATAATCATTTCTGAAGCTCCAATGGGTTGCATTTGTACTGTTTTTATACCACAAATGTCGTTTAAATCGCAATAGCTGTAAAATTCTTTTATAATTAAGTTCTTTGTGCTATTTTCGCGTCCCAAAAGGGTCCTGTGGCCGAGTGGCTAGGCAGAGCTCTGCAAAAGCTTCTACAGCGGTTCGAATCCGCTCGGGACCTCGATACAAAGCCTCTCACGAAAGTGAGGGGT